>JACCDW011698501.1_pt1 | contig 72532 bp, 76 predicted proteins | sample 7449781 | NCBI WGS metagenome assembly JACCDW01 (sample SAMN15323449, study PRJNA562643) | freshwater metagenome | isolation source: river surface water | place: USA:Blue River Watershed | collected 2017-08-18
AAGTACACTTCTAAGTAATTGAAAGGGGGGACGCCCAAAGTGTCCCTATATTGTAATCAACCAGTCCCACCCTGTAGTGGGCAATGAGTATTATGTTTAACGCTGATTTGTCTAAAGTTCGTGAGACCCGTCAGGTCAAAACGAATAAAGGTCTTGCTGAACTTCTTGTTCATACTGAAAACTTTACCGATAAAGATCTGAAGTCTTTTATTAACTTCAAGTCTCTTGATCGTCTTTCTGATCTTCTTGAATGTGATCGCAATTATCTCTACGAAAAGTGCAAGAATGACTATGAGTTTGCTCTGACTCTTGCTCACGGTTGTACGATTCTTGCCTCTCGTCAAGGTTCTAAGGACGAATCTTTTGTTCTTGATGAGATCAATAAGGTCTCTAAAGGTTTTGGAATCTATGTTCAATCTCTGAATAATCAAGATCTTCGCCCTACCAAAGATGGACAGATTCTCAACAAAGAAGAGTTCAAGAAATCTGGTCTCTCTAAACTTGATTGTCTGAAATCTGTTGATGGTGTTATCACTGGCAAAGTCGAAGGTTATATCTTTGCTAAGATTGTTTTTGGCGAAGGTGGACATCAAGACAATGTATTTCACGAAGCAGCACAATTTGGAGATTGGGCACAAAAGTTTGGTCAGCAAGACAAAGTTTATGTTCTTCTGATTGACACTGATCTGAAGAACAAGTATAATGAACTCAAGGAAAAATATGACTCTGGCAATGTCTGGGTTGTAAATCACACTGAGTTTCAACAACGTCTTGGTATTGAATGAGTAAGCAACTCCTGGGTCAGTTCTATACAACGACTGACCCTTTTTCTATTTCAGATGCCTTCAGTTCCTGGTATCAGATGGTTCCCAAGAATACTACAATTCTTGAACCATTTGCAGGTGCTGGGCATCTTTTTTCTTATGTTGATTCTAACTGGGATGGATTTGATATTGAACCCAATCATCCTAATGTAAAACAACAAGATACCCTTAAAGACTTTCCTACTGGATACCAAGTTTGTATTACAAATCCTCCATATCTTGCTAAGACTGTTGTATCCAGAAAGAAACTACCTGTAGTGCTAAATCACGAGGATCTTTACCTTGATGCACTACAGAAATGTTTGGACAACTGCGATTATGTCGCTGCTATTATTCCAAGCACATTCTGGAATCAAAATCTGTTCAAGGATAGACTATATGCCTGGGACAAGTTTGATATGGAGCTATTTTCTGATACTGACAATCCTGCTGGGGTCGCATACTTTGTTCCTAACAAGTTAGATGCAACTCGCACCTTCATCAATGGTAAGGAAGTCCACCTAAATGCTACCAACACACCTATAACAACTGATTTTCCTGTAATTTTCAATCCAGAGGGTCTATCCTCCTTCCTTGTAAATGGAATTGACACCGTAGATCAAAATAACATTCACCTTCGCAAGATTGATGGATTTGATACCTCAAAACTTGTAGATAAGAATGGGAAATGTAAATCAACCAATCGCAATATGTTTCCGATTGAGTGTTCTTACCTGAAAGAAGAAGATTTACCATCAATCAACCAAATGATTGATGACTGGAGACGAGAAACTCAAGATTTTTATCTTACAAGTTTTAAGTCTTGCAAGAAAGACGGGAGATATAGAAAGAGAATCTCTTTCAAGGAAGTTAGATGGATTTTGTCTCAGTATTACAAAGGGGGGGACTTCTAAAGTGTCCCTGTAGTATGAGCACTTCCTTCGCTATGGACCGAATTGAAATCCAACGCAAACTCTATGATGCTCGCAATGAGTATCTGAAGGCAAAGAAGTCTATGGAGTTTTGGAAACGTGAAATCTCCTTTCTGAAAGAGTGTGAAGATAACCTCAAGAAAGGTCGCACTGGAGATTGGTTGTTCCGTGAAATGTTTGGAGATACTCCACTCGCTGAAGAAGTCTACGGGGGTTGATTAACCTCCACCAGCACCCTCTACAGTAGTCTGTAAGGGTGCTATTCTTGTCTTTAGATACGAAACCACTGAGAACTATGAATTACATTCAAATCCCTGATTATGCGTTCAATCGCATCATCAAGACCCTTCAGTCTGCTTATGATATATGTAATGCAGTTGATTATGATTCTGAGGAAACTGAGAAGTCTCCTTGCTATGCAACTGGATACAGTCGTGCTACAATGCAGAGTGTGCTTGAAGATCTTAACCGATACAAAGAGTCAAGTAAGTAAAGGGGGGACGCCCAAAGTGTCCCTATATTAGATAATGGTTCCGATGCAAATCCAACTCCGTCCTCATCAAGAACGTGGCGTTGCTGCTATGCTGCAGCACGATAAAGGTCAAATCATTGTTCCTACTGGTGGTGGAAAGACGCTGAAGATGATCTATGATTGTCTGCGTCGCCTGCAGTCTGAAACTCCACAGACCATTGTTGTTGTTGCCCCGCGCATTTTGCTTGCTGAGCAACTGTCTGCTGAGTTCCTGGAGTTTATCACCAACGCTAAAGTTTTCCACGTTCACAGTGGCGAAACCCATCACGAGTCTTCTACTCGCCCCCGTGAGATTCGCAACTGGGTTGAGCGTAATGCAGACCAACATCGCCTGATCTTTACTACCTACAACTCTCTTTCGCGTCTTCAAGTCGCGGAGATTGATGTGGATACTATTTACTTTGATGAGGCACATAACAGCGTTCAGCGTCATTTTTTCCCTGCTACTGAGCACTTTGCTGCTAACGCAAAGCGTTGTTACTTCTTTACCGCAACCCCAAAGCACAGTCTTGCTGTAGGCAAACCTGGGATGAATGATGCTGCTGTTTATGGTCAGGTAATCTGCAAAGTTCCTGCTCCTGAGTTGGTTGAAGGTGGTTATATTGTTCCCCCTAAAGTGATTGTCAAGCAACTGGCAATGGTTCAGGGTAAGCAGACCAATTTCGACCGAGATTCTGAGAATCTGCTGGAAACGATTGATGACAATCAAGTCGGCAAGATTCTGATCTGTGCTAAGGCAACCAAGCAGATTGTTTCGCTGGTTTCTGAGACTGACTTCTGCTTCCAGTTGGAGTGTCGCGGTTATTCTTGGATGTATATCACTGCCAAGACTGGTGCTGTCATCGACGGCAAGAAAGTGAACCGTGAGGTATTCTTCGACACGCTTTCTGCCTGGGGTAAGGATAACGATAAGAAGTTCGTTGTTCTGCACCATAGCATCCTCGCAGAAGGTATCAACGTCAGCGGTCTGGAAGCAGTGCTTTTCCTTCGCAATATGGACTTCATTGGTATCTCTCAGACCATTGGACGTTGCATCCGTCTGCATCACGATGATGCTCAAGGTATGCGCGATGGACGTATCGAACCTGGCAACCTGAGTCAGTATAGCAAATCGTTCGGTCTTGTGTGTATCCCAGTGTACTCCAAGGTTGGTATCGCTACTGCCCGCGCAGTTCAGTCTGTGGTTGATACGATCTTTGAGAAGGGCGAACCTGCTATCAGCACTGTGAGGCGGTGAGTCTCACAGTAGACTCAAGGCCCTGACTGGACTGAAAACCTGATTTTTCTGCAATTCTACCCGAAGGGTGTCATAGGTCATCCTCCGCAACTAAATCAACGATTTTTTGGAAAGTGTAGAATAGGGCTTGACATCCCTACCCAAAGTTGTTAAACTATCCACTGTAGTTGCTTCTAGCACAAACATAATGACTATCATTCCTATTCCCCTGAAAGGCGTTTCGCCTCAACTTCGCGCTGAAATTGAATCTAAACTTCCCGAACCTTTGAAAGTTCCTGGTTGGAAGTTTGTTGATTATCGCTGGCGTTTGCTCACACAAATCAACACTAAAGACTGTGATGGAAACACAGATAATAGTGTAAGGATTGCTGGAACTGGAGACAACGAAACACTTCAAAGTTCACTCCGTAAAGGTATTGATATTACCGAACTTACACCATCAATTTATCCTAACGATAATTTGATGAATGGATTTAACCGAGTCAAAAATCTGCTTGAAATTGGATACAAGGAGTGGATTTTTGCAGAATATGTTGAAGATGAATCCACTCGAAGTGAGTTTCAAGAATCTTTTGATGATTGTCTCGATGACTTCCGCGCATCTGCAAACAAAGGTAAAGGACAAAAAGTAATTAGCGACAAAGAAGTAGAAGAACTTGGTCGCAAAAGATTTCAGAATCGCAAAGATCAAAGCAAACAATCTATTTCTAAGTGGATTCGCACTCTTGATCTTAACTGGAGCGGTCAAAAGATTGATGGTGTTGCAAACAAGATTTGTAAAGATTTTACACGCAAAGGTGTGATTGAATCTTACAATCGTGATGAAGCACAACAGTTTTTGACCGATAATGGCATTGGCGCAGATCTTCTTAACACAAAAGATTCCACTCGCGTTGCACGTCTTTATCCTCAAATTATGAGGAACTTTGTGAAAAATGGTGCAACTATGGATCTTGCCTTATTTGACAGCGATGCTTGTTCTCATGAAGAATTAGACAATCGCCAAAAGGAAACTATTGATGAACTCAAAGAATATGATGATCTGGTTATGCAATATGCAATCAAGCGTATGAGTATGATTGGAGTTCATCCTTGGAACATTATTGGTTCAATCTCTCAAAAGATTGGTGTTGAAGAACAGAAACTGGAAAATGGTTTGATTCCTGTAGAATGAAAGAAGGATTCATCATTGGTAAAGGAAACTACGCAGCAGTGCCATTTGGTAATCAACTGATGGTCATTCACAACGGAGAGCAACTCAAAGTGTGCAGGACCGAAGCATCATCTAGAAAGTTCATTGATGACCATAAGAAAGGTAAATCACAGGCGAAACTTCCACTATCATAAAGGGGGGACGCCCAAAGTGTCCCTATAGTGTAAGACGCATCTACTCTATGCCTTGCGCTCGTAAGCAAACTGCAAATGTCGTTGAAGTATCTGCTCCTCAAGTTCTGATTACTCGGGATCAATACTTTCAAGACATTAAGGTTCGCTGGGAGATCCATCAGTATGAAGTTGATAAACTGGTGGAAGATGTAAGGAACCTCACTCAAACTGTTGCTCCTTATGTGAAAAATGCACTTGATTTTCTAACTGAAAAGTATCAGCAAATCAGTGCTAAGTACGCCACTAACTGAAGTGGCACATGAGCACTTGCAATTCAGCAGGTGCTCTTTTATTATACATTTGTTCGCAAAACTCCAATGATTTTCCTTACTGTTCCCGACCACGGTTGTGTTTATACTCTGTCGCAAGAAGATGGGGATGAATTGTATTATGCTCCCATCTATGAAAATGGTAATGTAAATCTTGAAGAGTTTGCTCCTGTAGATCTTGACTCCGTAGATATGGATGAGATGGAAATCTTTGACATTCGCAATCGTCTTCAAAAATTGGTAGAGATTTGAAAGGGGGGACGCCCAAAGTGTCTCTATAGTATGATGACCAACCAAATGCAGAACAAACATCTAGAACATCCTGAAGATTCTATCCTGAACGGTGATCTTTCTGTTCTGGATTGGTTTTCTGAGGTAGATTCTACCATCAGCATCAAGATGGATGGTGCTCCTGCTATTGTGTGGGGCACAAATCCTCAGAATGGTGAGTTTTTTGTCTGTACCAAAGCAGCATTTAACAAGAAGAAGATTCGCCTTTGCTATAATGAAGATGATGTTTTTACGCATTTTGGTGGACAACCTCGCGTAGCACAAATCCTAATTTTCTGTCTGGATTTCCTGCCTCGCACTAAACAAGTGCTGCAAGGTGATTGGATTGGTTTCGGTAAGGGTTTGGATACTTTCACTCCCAACACAATTACCTATAAGTTCCCTGAGATTGTTCGTCAGGAGATTGTCGTTGCACCTCACACAATTTATGGTGGTGCTGATGATATTCGTGAGATGATTGCTAGCCCTCTGACTAGCAAACTCATCAGCACTAAAGATTGTCTGTTTGTGCAACCTGAAGTGGAATTGAATCCTTATCGTGAAGATTTGGAGGATGTTTGTAAGTTTGCCAAGCAAATGAGCACTCTATGTGAGTTTGTAAGTGATCGCAAGGCATCACAAATCAAAAAAGAGATCAATGCTTGCATCCGTGAGCAAAAGGTCGTTGATGAGGATGAAATTGCAGAAAAATGTGATTGTGATACGAACCTGATCCGTTTGTGGAAGTTGGTTGCATCTATCAAGGCAGATTTGTTCCTTTTCATTCACGAACAAGACGAGATCGAATGTTATCTGTGGGATGTGCAATCCTTCCACGAAGGTTATGTCATTCAGAACAAGTTTGGCACTTTCAAGGTAGTTGATCGTGAGGTATTCTCTCACGCCAACTTTACAATCGCAAAGAGTTGGTAAGGGGGGGACGCCTAAACTGTCCCTATAGTATGAGCATCAAACAAATGACTTATCAATGTCCTCGTTGTGCATCAAGAATCAAAGATTGGAACGGTGATGATCCTAAATGTGGATTTGATGAGAATGGAAACTTCCTTGAACGCAACTGGATGTGTGCAACTCTAAATGCTCTCCGTGATATGGATGGAGATGATGTATGGTGTGATGATAATTATATGAAGATTGTGCGTCGTTGTGATGTTGGGCACGGTGTTCTGTCTTGGTATAAGCATCGTGGAGCAACTGATGACTTCCGTAATGGATACTTTGAACGGGGAACTCTACGGTATGCACAAGAACTTCTGGGTGATGTAGAACCTGATTATAGTGATTGGGATAATGTAAGTCTTGATTGGGAAGATGATGATGAGTGAAAGGGGGGACGCCTAAACTGTCCCTATAGTATGAGCACAACCACTAAAATGATTAACCAAATCGCTGAAATGATTGTGGATGCTGCTAATGATCCACGCACCGCAGATAACATCCGCGAAATGCACAAACATCCGCAAGGTGCAGAAACTCTGCGTCTGATTGTGCGCGATAATGTAGCAGGTGCTGCTGATGTAGTTGCTAATGCTCTCTGGAACAATCTCTGAAACTAAAATGACTACCACATTCGCTGATTATGCTGCCCAGCAAGAAGCAAGAGAAAACATTGCTAATGCTGTTCTAGCACATACTTACGCATTGTGTGAAGCACTGCGTCAGAACTTCATTGATTATAGCATCAAATCTCATCAACTTCGCACGTCTGATGTAGAGTATCATGATGCCTGTATTGCTAAACTCAAGCAAGGTATTTGTGATTATGATTTCTATCCTGAAACTGGTAGAAAGTATCACAAAATTGTTATGAACGCTGCTGGATCTCGTTCTGTTCATGCTTTTGTAGACAAAAAGACTGGTGAAATGTATAAATCTGCCAGTTGGAAATCTCCTGCCAAAGGTGTACGTTATGACCTGCGATTGATCAAAGATCGTGAATGGTTGCTTGAAAATGCAGATTGGTCGGGTGGTTATCTTTACGCTAAGTGATTACTATGACTGACTTTTACGATTACGTTCTCTCTTTTTATGGTGCTGATGGATTGTATCCTATGGGAGCAACACTTAATCTTATCAAACAAGCGACATCCACTCACATTAAGATTCTCAAACTGAAAGGTGAAGAGTTTGCTGGTGATAGTATTGACCGCGAATGTGTAAGAGATCTGTTGATCTCTAAGTATAATCTTAAGTTTCCTCGATGAATTACTCCAACCTCTCAAAGATTCGTCCTAAACTGAGGACACAAGGCAACATCACTGGCAACTTTGGAAAACCCAAATCGAAGGCAGGTTCATCACTCAATGATCTTGGTGGAGATGGTAGCATAGGTGCAACACAAGATGAATACCTAAATCGGCTTTATTATGCTTTTGATAACACTTCCAAACCTGAACTTCGTCGTTTCATTTATCAGGAGATCCGCAAGATCCACATTCAGCGAGGAACTTGGTAAAGGTGAATAAAAGGGGGGACGTGCAAAGTGTCCCTATAGTATGAACACCGAAACCGCAATGGATCAAGTCTACCACTATCACACCAACTGGAAAGAAGGTAAAGTGAATCAAATGTGGATTCAGCAAGTGAATGACAAGTTCATCGCTATTGCATACAATCCCGAAAAGAATGTTTCGATGCCTATGTCGAAACCCCGCACTTCCTACGATGAAACTCTACAATGGGTTCGTAAGTGGTGTGGCACTTTCTGTGTTCTTCCTGCCTGATTGATTATGACTATTCTAGCAACTGACATTCTCCTACTACTCAACAAAGTACAACAACTTGGTGCCACTTATAACATCAATCAGAATGATGATGGGTTTATTGTAGAAATCCGTTATAACTGGTGGGATGATAATGAATGGTATTCCAATAAACTTTTCATCACAAATGATAGTGAATCTACTTGGCAAGAAGGTGATTATGAGTTTAGCAATATGATGACTATTGTTGATGAGAAACTGGAAGAGCAAAGGCAAAAAGAAGAGAAAGAACAAAAGCGTAAAGAACTCATCAATTCTCTCACACCTGAACAGCGCGAACTTCTTGGAGTTTGATGATGAAAAACTATCGCGTTCGTGTTGAAACTAACGATGGATGTGTCACGATTTGGTATGAAAAAGCAAAACTGAATAAACTGGTTACTGTAGATCAGGCAAACGTAAATAACTGTCTAAAGATACAAAACAGGGTCTACAATCAACTCTGTGGACTAAACATCAAAGAAATCTCTGTTAATCCTTCTGTCTGAAACTCTTATGAAATACGTTGTTGATCTATACGTTGGTGGCAAAGTCTTCAAGGAAGAAGTACAAGCAAACTCACCAAAAGATGCCCGTGAAACTGCATTAGCCCGCAATCCTACAGCAAAGGTTGTTGGTGTGAACGTAAGTTTTAAGTGAATCAAAGGGGGGACGCCCAAAGTGTCCCTATAGTATGAGCAACACTCCAATCGACTTCCAAACCGACATTGCACCTACTCTCTGCGAGTTTATGTGCAACAATCACACTGATCTGAATGACTGTGTAGACTTTGTTTGCTGTCTCTTTGATCTCGATGCAACTGATGAACTGATTGATCAGATTGCAGATGAGTTTGATGCTTTCTTCGGCAACTGATTCACACAAACCGATTTCCCACTAATTAACACAAAACAATGACAAACTACAATCCCTACGTTCAAAACCTGATTGAGATGGGTTATGATGAACAAGACTGCCGCAATGTCGCTGCAGTTGGTGAATTGAATCCCACTTATCCGCGTATCATTCACGGTCGCACATTTGCAACTGAAAGTGAATATAAAGAAGCACTTGCTGACTTTATCAACGGTTTGTGATTCAAAGGGGGGACGTTGAAAGTGTCCCTATAGTATGACTAACACTTACACCGTCCGATTTGATTCCAATGCACTCAATTCTCCCGAGTATATTGGACCTTTCTACACTGAAGAAGATGCACAAGATTATGCTGATGATCGCAACAGTTCGTTAGCATTATCTGGTATTCCTTCCTCTGTCGCCTGTTATTCTGTTGTCTGATTATGCAATTCCAAGTTCTCGAAATTGAGTTTGATTTTGATGATGCCGTTGATGAGTTTCCTGAGCATCAATTCTCAAACATTACCGATGAAACAATCGGTATGATTTGGGAAGCAGATGATGAGGATGATCTAATCGAAGAGATCACTGCTGCAACTGGTTGGTGTATCAAATCCATTGATTATCGTATCATTCTGAAATGAGAATTGCACTTTTGATTGCTACTCTGGCAATGGGACTTCGTGTAAGTCTTGCTGCTCACGCGACAGTGAATGAGTATCAAGAACAGCAGGCAGATAAGTTCTGTCAAATTGATCCCAACTACTGTAAATGAAATCCATGACTATTTCTCCTGAAAAGAAAGAACAAATCATAGAAGTTGCAGGTTTGATTGGTGAAGCATTTGGCAAACTGGTTGGTAGTCTGATTGCCACTGCAATCATTGCAGGTGTGTTCTATGCAATTCTACACTTTATGGTAGGTTTGTCTATCACCTATGTGCAAGTCCTTGGTGTGATTCTGATACTCGATTTCCTCAAAAACTTTCTGAAGAAATGATTTCCCTTCCCAATTTCACAAACAAAATGACACTTTCCAACGAACAACTTGCTGCTCTAACTGAAGCATATGCTGAGATGATTGTTGATGGTATGGATATGGATGATCTTATCACATTTGCCGTCGAATCATTGGTTGCTGAGTATAACAAATATACAGAGGCAGAACTTCTCTCTGAGATCGAAGAATTGTATGATGAAGAAGTATTGAATGATCTGATTGAATCAGTTGTTGAATGAAAGGGGGGACGTGCAAAGTGTCCCTATAGTATGATGACATACACCTCACCTCTCACCTCTAAAGTCTATCAAATCGTTGAGACTTCACACACACGCAATGCTTGGGATGAGCAAGGCAATCTAACACCTTATCAGCAATCTGTCTTTGACATCTATCACGAAGGACAGAAAGTGCAGTTTGCATTAACTGCTGAAGGTGTCGCTGCGAGTATTGCACATCTTGAGAATCCTGGTCCTGATGTATCATCTCGCTTTGATTGATGGCAAAGGGATTAACATTCAAGAGTCCTTGTAAAGTGAAAACAATTCTCCTGATTTTCACTGTCGCGTTTATACTCTCACCAGGAGTTCGCAATCTAACTGCCAACACATTACACACTGTAGCTGACATTATTTCCACTCATGATTGAGACTGATTTTTACATTCTTTCCCAAGAACAATACGATCAATTCAATTCTGAAGCATCTGAACTTGGTTTAAGTATTGATTATTATTTGGATGAGTTTTGTGATATTCAAGGGGAGTGGGTTCTCACTGATTAAAAGGGGGGACGTGCAAAGTGTCTCTATAGTATGAACATCAACGATCTCTACGACAGCATCATTCTCACTGAGAATCTTGCCAAGGATAATTACAATCAACGCAATTCAGTTGTTGATTGTGGACTGCCTGGAGTTTGTAATCACTACTTCCCAATGTTTGATTTGAACTATAATCGCACTGGTGAAGTATGTTTGACTGCAAAACTTTCCAAGACAGTAAAAGGTTCGATGCGTTATACTTACTCAATCAACGGTAAGCGTATCGCAAAGAAGATGATTGTCTCTGAAATGCTCCTTTTAGGCGCATTGAGTTAATCAAAGGGGGGACGCCTAAACTGTCCCTATAGTATAACCACAACGCTTTCTCACAATGCGAGTCATCGAACGTCAAATGAATCAAGCAATCTCCCAAGAGATTGATTGGAAAAAGGACAACACTGAAGTTATCAACATTGAAGGTGTATCTTTTGTCTATCTGTATAACAATCTGATTGCAATGGTAGGCGATACTTGGTTGGAATTGTTTGATGGTGGACATAAGACTCAAACTACCAAGTCTCGTCTTAATGCTATTCTTCAAGAGCACGGAAGTGGAGAGTATATTTTCCAGAAAAACTTTGAGTGGATTGTTTATACCAATCAAGTTAATGTTCCTTTCAATGATGGCATCAAACTGAACTGAGTTAATCAAAGGGGGGACGCCTAAACTGTCCCTATAGTATGAACAACAATCAATCCCAAATGAATCTCTACATCATCAACAACGTTCTGTCTGATTATACCTCTGGAATGGCAGTTATTGCTGCTGAGTCTAAAGAGCAATGCCGTGAGTTCTTTATTGAACAGTTCAGTGAGTATCATGCTGATGAGTTCGATAAGTATGCACACTTTACGATCATCGAAGATGTGAAACATCCTGCTGGTGTTGTTGCTTATGAGTACGGTGGTGGTTGATTCAATGACTTGGTACATTCAGATTCAAGATATAAACAATGACGTTATTCTACTCAATCATGCACTCGGAACTTACAAAACATTTTCCAAACGAATTGATAACAAAGCAAACCAAATCGTAGCACAGTTTCCTAATGCTTGGCGTTGGGAAGTTCGACCAAATCCTTATACTCACAAGGCAATCATTTAATGACAAAAACATTCAAAAAGTTCATCTGGAAAGACTCTAACTCAAACCAAACAAAGGTTATCTTAGCAAGGTCAGAATACCAAGCAAGGAAACAAAACTTCGGTAATCTTGCTGGTTATCTTTACTCTCACTCTGTGCCTCTTAACTAATGTTCACGATTCGTTATTTCACTCCTTATCAACAAGTCTGGAGGACACAATCATTCTCTACACTTGATGAGGCAAATCGTATGATTGACTTCTATCGTTCTTGTGGATCTCCTGCTGAATTGGTCAACAACTGAAACGCACAATGATTACTCTCACCACTGTTAATCTTCCTTTCATCATTAACAAGGAAAAGACGAAAGATGAGAAGCAAGAAGGTATGTTTGCTCTCTACTTTTACAGTCGAAAGATTATACACAATAACAAGGTAAGGTATAAGTTTGAACCTCTAAGATTCGATGGTAAGCAAGCACGATTCAAGTCTAGAAAGGATGCAAAAGAATACGCAAGGTACAGATTAGGGATTGATTGAGTATATCATAGAGGCACCACATTAGGTGCCTTTTTTTATGCTTATTTGGGTGATTTATAGCATAAAAACGTTAAAAATCAATTAAAAATGTATTAAAAAATATAAATGAGTTTTCAACATGTCTGTGGAAAAAGTATAATAAATGTGTGGAAAACCTGTTAATTCTGTGGAAAAGTATGCTTATAAATGTGCTCAGACCTTGGTGTTTATGAGTCTTTAAATGTGTCTGGACCTTGTGATCTTTGCGTGCATTGTATCAGCACTCCGCGAAAATGTCAAGCACCCCCGCGTTATCAAATCCCCACAGATCCCGCGCCAAAATCCACCACCCGTTCATAAATACACCCAGCCCCATTGACATAAATCCCCAGGCATCTTAGAATACTCTCATAACACCAAAGGAGCGTACTTATGTCAGTTGCTTATAGACAAGCGCAGAAGCAGCGTTATAGGATCACTCTGGATCTATCAGTGTTCGGTGACTTCGACCCACATCAGATTGATTGGGAGAAGTTATTCGAGTTGGAACCTGCAGAGAAGTGTGATGCTTACGTTGAAGATCTAAATGCACCTGACCGTTGGTGATTGCGTCCTTTCGTTTATACTCTCAGTGTCTTGAGTAATTGAAAGGGGGGACGTTGAAAGTGTCTCTATAGTGTAAGGACAACCCCAAACGATGAGCACCACTTACCAGCGCAATCTACTCTCTACTGAGTATAATGGTTGGGAGAATTATGAGACCTGGAATGTTGCTCTGTGGATCAACAATGATGAGGGTTTGTATGACATTGCTCGTCGCTGTGATGATTATCAGGACTTCCTAGATTCCATCGAAGGACTTATCAAAACGACAGGTGATGGAGTATCATTCACCGACCCGAAAGTGAACGTGATTCAGATTAACTCTGACGTGTTCGATTTCTAGTCTTAAGTATCACTCACTGATCACACACTAACTGACACACAATGCGCTACATTCCCTCCAGTCGTTATACGCTTGATGAGATCGCTGAGCAATGTCGTCTGGCAGTATTAGAGGCACGTCCTATCAAGCAAGAGCGTACAGATCTTTATACTGAGGTCCGTAAGTTCTATCACTACAGCAACCCTCTCCTGGTTGCACAGTAAGCATCAGATAGCAATGGGGGAATGAGATGCGCCCACTGGATAATTACGTCCGACAAAGACACTCACCAAACACACAGTTTCTAACAACAAACAACACAACATGTCTAAGCAAGTTCTCATCTCCCTGCTGGCACAAGGTAACACTGGTGCTGAGATTCTTCAGATCCTGGATACTCTGAGCAGTGAGCAATCTTCGGAAGGTGCTTATAATGAACCGACTGCAGATGTGATCGAGTTCTGATACTAACTGTGTGCCCCTTGGTTGACACTGAGGGGCATCAGTGTTATTATAGTGGTTCGACAGTGTTTTGCGGGCGGTTGTTTATAGCGTCGCGGGGCGTTGTGTTATAAACCCGCCCCGATGCCCCCCTTATTAAAAAAGGCAAACTACCCTAATCTATAACAACTCCGTACACCGACCTCGATTTATCTCTCAATTAAAAAATTCCGGAAGTATGATAAGTCCTCGAAACTGCCGCAGATATATGCAGAGACGCCCATATTGGAACTTCTGGAAGGTTGTGTTAGCGGGCTGGATGATTCGTTATCCACGCCCATTTTTTGTCGCACTTGGTTTTTGTGCGTTTGTGATATATAATTCAATAAAGAAATAAAACTGATAGAAAAAAATCCGGAAAATATTTTTATGACTGAAAGAGTGTATCACATATATGCAAAGAATAAGTGTTTGTTTCATTCATTGAAAGAAGATGAATTCGAATCTACTTGGAAAACCTTACAAAATCTTGTAAATTTATTAGATACGAAATATGCTGGGGATGATCTAACCTACGAGGAACTGATAGTAAACAAAAAGGTGATTGGAGAATCCTCACATTAACTTCAAGGGGGCAAATAGATAAGCATTGACAAATGCATATATAGACTGATAAAATTGATCTGAAGGTTAATTTAACTTATGGCAAAAGGATTTACTGTTAAAACTGTTGCACCAAAAAAATCCACAGAAGAATGGGATATTGATGCAATTAAAGAAAGGATGAAAGGGAAGTCAATTGTATTCTGTCTTCCTGGGCGTGGATGTTCTTTTATTTTCTTGAAGGCATTTGTGCAACTTTGCTTTGATCTTGTACAGAATGGAATGGCAATTCAGATTAGTCAAGATTACTCATCGATGGTAAACTTTGCACGTTGCAAAGTACTCGGTGCAAATGTTCTCCGTGGACCAAAGCAAATTCCTTGGGATGGAAAACTAGAATATGATTATCAACTCTGGATTGATAGTGATATTGTTTTTGATTCTAACAAATTCTGGCATCTCTGTGATTTAGCTCTCAGTGAAGATGGAACCGAACGTGAAATTGTCGGAGGTTGGTATGCAACTGAGGATGGACACACAACCTCTGTCGCACACTGGTTAGAAGAGGATGATTTCCGTAAGAATGGCGGAGTAATGAATCACGAGACTGTGGATAGCATCTCAAAGCGTCGTAAGCCCTTTACAGTTGATTATACTGGTTTTGGGTGGGTCTTGATTAAGAATGGCGTCTTTGAAAATCTCGAATATCCTTGGTTTGCTCCTAAGATGCAAGTCTTTGAATCTGGTGGAGTTCAGGATATGTGTGGAGAAGACGTTTCGTTCTGCCTTGATGCAAAGGATGCGGGGTTTGAAATCTGGTGCGATCCTCGTATTCGTGTTGGGCATGAAAAAACTCGTATTATCTGATGAAACAATTTAACGTACTTTATAAAGGGCGTAAAATTTATACAAATCTCAGTATGGAAGACTGTACTGAGGTTCTTCAAGACTTCTCAGAGCGTTTTTACTCGGGAGAAGACATTGATCCAACTTTAATTGAACTGGAGGAAATTACAAATGGCTAAAGGTGGAAGTAATAAGGTACTCTTTCAACCAGGAGCACCGAAGAAGACTCGTCAAGGACGCTCTCCTCGTACATTACTGAGTGCAACCTCTCGCAATGGTCGTAAAAAGAAATATCGCGGACAAGGTAAATAAATGATTCAATTGAATCCTCAAATCCCAGTTCTTACCCCAAAAGGTAAGGGTTGGGCTTTTTTTGTAATTGATCGTTCTCAAGAACACGATCTTGAATGGGTTGTCTTTCTAGATAGTAATGGAGAATGTTGGACTTTTAAAAATTCCGACATTCGTATTCAAAGGAATTATACATTGCATCGAAACAATCCATCAGGATTCAACTCATGTATTACCTAGACCCAGTAGATGAATGGAATTCAATACATGAAGAAGATTTATGGGTTTATAACAAACTGTTTTTAAATCATCGTCTAGGGCATCTGTGTGGACCTGTAGGATGCCCCGTTCCACATCAAGGATATTATATCGTCCGACCAAGTATTAATTTACTCGGTATGGGACGATTTTCTCGTATAGAGTGGATAGAGAATTGCACTGATCATTTACATCCATCCGAATTTTGGTGTGAGATCTTTGAAGGAGAGCATATTAGTGTTGATTTTAAAGATCAGAAAGCAGATCTAGTTGTTTTAGGTGAAAAATACAGCAAAGATAATCTGTACAAATGGAAAAAATGGACTAGAATAGAGAGGAATATTGAGTTTCCAAAGTTATTAAATAACTTAAAAGGAAATTACAGGTGGATAAACTGCGAATTTATCGATAATCACTTAATTGAAGTTCATTTCAGGAGAAATCCAGACTTCAGATACGGGAATACAGTTGCAATTCCTGTTTGGAATGACCAAGAAATAGAAAATATTGACAATTTAACCTTTGTAAGCGATAAAGATTACTTAAGAAAAGGATTTTATATTGATTCACGGGATAGCAACCCCGTAAAAAGTTCTGATCTAACAAATCAGGAGCAAAAAAATGACCAAAAAAGTCGATAAGGATCAAAATTTCATGAAAAATGAGTGGGGAACTCAATTTTTGTCTTCAGAATATGGTTGGGAAGAGAAAGTTGAGAAGCAAAAAATGCTTAGGGAAATTGCAAACGATGATTTGACGCCCAAAAAGCATGATTTTTACCATCAAAATGAAATTCACTCAAAGATTCGCAATGATGAAGACTACGATGATTGGGAATATGGAACTGAACCTTTATATGAATCAAAAAATCCATAATAAATAAGATAGAATCATAATAATCAATGCCTTTAGAAAGGGTAAGTCAAGGTTTTAAAGATATTAGTATGACATTTCAGAGCAACCCTCTGACGAATGACTTGATTGCCCTTAAGAACGAGTCTGCTATTGCTCGCTCAGTTCGTAATATAGTGTTTACATTACCTGGTGAAAAATTTTTTAATGAAAATTTTGGTTCAAGAATAAGTAAATCGTTGTTTGAAAATGTAGATCAAATCTCTGCATCAATTATTAGTGATGAAATCAGAAATTCGATCAACAATTATGAACCAAGAGTTATTTTGATTGATGTTCAAGTGAACCCTGATTATGATAATGGTAGTTTTGATGTTTTTATAGTCTATAGGATTACTGGTATTGATGTACCTCCGCAACAACTACAGTTCATTTTGCAATCTACTAGGTAAATGCCATTAGTAAATTTTTCAAATCTGGACTTCGACCAGATTAAAACAAGCTTAAAAGATTACTTAAGAGCAAATTCAAATTTCACTGATTATGATTTTGAGGGATCTAATCTCTCAACGATACTTGATGTTTTGGCGTATAATACCTATATTACTTCATATAATGCAAATATGGTTGCAAATGAAGTATTCATCAATAGTGCAACGCTCAGAGAAAATGTTGTTGCATTAGCAAGAAATATTGGTTATGTTCCAAGATCAAGAAAAGCAGCAGTAGCGACAATAAGTTTTTTTGTAGATACATCTAATATCACACCAGTACCATCATCTTTAACTCTAAAAAAGGGTCCAGTAGCAGCAACATCGGGAAGTTTTGGAAATCAATCCTTTGTCTTTTCCATTTTAGATGATATTACTGTTCCCATAGTTAATAGCATTGCATCCTTTACTGATATTAAAATCTATGAGGGAGTTTTAATAAACACGAACTTTACAAAAAATTCAACAGACCAAAATCAAAGATTTATTCTTCCAAATGCTGGAGTAGATACATCTTTGGTTTCGGTTAGAGTTAAGGATAATTCTTCAGCAACAGCATCTGTAAAATATACCCTTCAAGATAGTATTTTTGATGTAAATAAAGACTCTAAAGTTTATTATATTCAAGAAATAGAAGATGAAAGATATGAGATAATTTTTGGTGATGGAATTCTTTTTGGAAAAAAACTAGAAAATAATAATTATATTGAAATTGATTACATAGTTTCAAGTGGCGATAGTGCTAATGGAATAGGTCAATTCACTTTTTCTGGTAGACTTTCCTACACCAGAAACTCAATAGAATATACAGTAACTTCTGGAATATCACTTTTAACCACGGGAGTAATTTCTCAGGGTGGGGAGAATATTGAACCTGTTGAATCTATTAAAAAGTTTGCCCCAAGAATATATGCATCTCAAAATAGAGCATTATCCTCAATAGATTATGAGTCTCTTATACCAAACAAAATATATCCTGAAACAGATTCGATATCTGTTTTTGGTGGTGAGGAGTTAGTTCCTCCCCAGTATGGAAAGGTTTTCATAAGTATAAAACCAAAAACCGGAGACTTTTTACCAAATTTAATTAAAGAAACTATAAAAAGAGATCTGAAAAAATATTCTGTAGCAGGAATAGTACCTGAAATATTGGATTTAAAATATCTTTATATCGAATCTGATGCAAAGGTTTATTATAATACAAATCTAACGCCAAGTTCATCTTATATTTCGACTTTAATTCAAACAAATACAAATAAGTATGCAGAATCTTCGGAGTTAAATAAGTATGGTGCCAGATTTAAGTATAGTAAATTTTTGAAAATCATCGACGACACTCATGAATCAATTACATCAAACATTACTAAAATTCAAATTAGAAGAGACCTTAGAGTTGTATTAAATTCTTTCTCGGAATATCAGATAGGTTTTGGCAATGCTTTTCATATAAAAAGCATGGATGGATACAATATTAAATCTTCATCATTTAGAGTGACTGATTTTCAGGAATCTGTTTACTTGTCGGATATTCCAGACACAAATAGAACAACTGGTTCTATTTTTCTGTTTACTGTTCCCTCAGTTAATTCAACAAGTTCAACTGTTGTGAAAAGAAATGTAGGAAGAATTGATTATGAAAAGGGAATTGTCACTTTGAATCCCATTAATATTTTAACTACTGGAAAGGTGAAAGATGGACAATCTATTATTGAAATATCTGCTATCCCTAGATCAAATGATGTAATAGGATTACAGGATCTTTATCTTCAACTAGATATTAATAACAGTGTTTTTGAAATGATACCAGATCAAATTTCTTCTGGTTCTGACCCATCAGCATCAACTTACATTGTATCATCAAGCTACAGCAACGGTAATTTAGTAAGAACCTAGTAATAATAAAATGAAAGAAAAAAGAATTCAATTCAATGTTATTCTACAAAACCAACTTCCCTCTTATATTAGGGAAGAATTTCCACTTGTTGCTGAGTTTTTAAATCAATATTACATTTCGCAAGAGTTTCAAAGTGCTCCTGCGGATTTAATTCAGAATATAGATCAATATATCAAACTTGATGTTATAAAAAATGAAAAGGAAAGTGCAACTCTATCGTCAGATGTCTCTTTCCTCGATGATGTAATTAATATCTCATCTCCCTCCGGAACTTCCGGATTTCCAGATTCATACGGATTATTGCAAATAGACGATGAAATTATTACCTATACTGGAAAAACTTTAACATCCTTTACTGGATGTATTAGAGGATTTAGTGGTGTATCATCATATCAGAATACAAATAAACCAGATACTTTAGTTTTTAGCACAACTGAATCGAATGATCACAGTCAGGGAGCAACGGTTACAAATCTAAGTTCTCTTTTCTTAAAAGAATTTTTCAATAAAATAAAATACCAATTAACACCTGGTTTTGAAAATAGAGAATTTTACAGCGAACTAGACAAATATCTATTTTTAAAACAATCAAAAGATTTTTATTCCACTAGAGGAACTGATCTATCATTTAAAATTTTATTCAAAGCCTTATATGGTGAAGAAGTTAAAATTATAAAGCCACAAGATTATGTGATCAAACCTTCTGATGCAAACTATGAAGTTGTCAATAGTTTGGTTGTAGAAAAAATTGAAGGGGATCCATATGATTTAGTTAAATCTACTTTATTTCAAGACGAATATAATGACATATTATCAAAAGCATATGTTCCAATTTCAAATGTAGAAAAAATATTTTCAAATAATGAAAAGATCTATTATAGATTAGACTATGATGCTGGATACAATAGAGATATTATTGTTGATGGTTCTCTATATGGAAACTTTTCAATTCACCCCAAAACAAAAAATATTGGGGATATTTTAGTTGGGCAAGATACAATTGATGTAGACTCAACAGTAGGATTTCCCGAAAGTGGAGATTTATTTGTAACTTATATTGATGGAACTAATGAAGTAATTTCATATTCTTCAAAGAATATAAATCAATTTTTTGGAATTAAAACAGTATCGAAGCAAATTTCAGATAAATCCGACATTTGTTTAAATGTTTATGCCTACGGAAGTTCAAATAAAAATCAAAATGAAACTATTAAGGTCAGAATAACTTCAGTTCTGAATAGAGTTGATATTGTAGACGAAAATCATTACTATGATGAAGGTGATGTTGGCATCATCAAAACTCTGGGAGTTAATCCAAAAGATTCTCATGTATCAAATAATTGGTTTTTTAATTACTCAACATTAGTTGATATTGCTGGATTAGTATTAATTGATTCTTCAAATAAAACATATAGATTAACATCAAAGGATGAACATGACTTAAAAATTGGCGACTCTATTAAGTTATTATCAAATGATGGTATAGAAAAAATTTCTACAGTTTCAAATATAGTTTCCTCCAATATTTTTGAAATTACGGGTCAAGGAGATATTGACTCAACTAAAATTTATTCATTACAAAGATTATTATCAAAGGTCAAATCTTCAAAATATTCCGATTTAACAAATCAAATTACCGATGTTCAAAACATATACAAAATTAAAGATAGAACCTTAGTAGCATCTTCATCATTACCATCGTACTATAATCAACCAATTAATGTATCAGATAAATCAGTAGTTTTTTCTGGCACATTTATCGGAGATACTTTTACAATAACATCTTCAGAAGATCATGGATTTTATAGTGGAGATTCTATCTATTATACGCCAGATGTTGGATCACTTTTTTCTGAAGGAGTTTATTATATACAAAGAGTTAATCCAAATTCAGTAAAGTTTGCTAAAAGTAGATCAAACATCTATAATTCTATCTTTGTCAATTTAGAAAATCCGATTACTGTTTCTAACAGTAAAATTGAACTCTACGAATTTTATTCCAAATCATTAGCATCTCAAAAACTTCTAAGAGAAATTTCTTCACCAATAAACGATGGTCAGGAATACGAAACGAATATTGGACCAACAGGAATTTTAATCAATGGAGTAGAAATATTAAATTACAAATCAAAAGATACAATCTACTATGGTTCAATTGAAGATATATCAGTAGTGAACTCAGGTTCCAATTATGACATTATAAACCCACCAGAATTAGTTATTTCAGACTCTGTTGGAACCGGTGCCACCGGATATTGTTCTGTTAAAGGTGGTTTAAGGGAAATAAAAATTATTGATCCTGGATTTGATTATATAGAAACTCCAAAAATTAATATTACTGGTGGAAATGGCACTGGCGCAAAAGCCAATGCTGTAATGAAACTAATTGATCATCAGTCTCAGTTTAACTCAGAATTATCTTCATCATTTGTAAGTATAACAAATAACACTATTGGTTTCAGCACTTATCATAAGTTTAGAAATACAGAAAGAATAATATATAAAACAAACGGACAGAAAGGAATTGGTGGAATAACTACAGATTCATCTTATTATGTTTCTTCTGTTGATTTATATACAATTAAATTGCATAATACTTTTGATGATGCCAGATTAGGAATCAATACAATTTCTCTAACTTCATATGGAATAGGAAATCATTTAATTGAATCATATAATAAAAAATTAGTTTTATCTTCTATTAATATAGAAAATTCAGGTTCTGATTATGAAAATAAAAAAAGAACCACAAGTGAAGTTGGTGTTAGTACATCTTTAAATGCAATTAACATAAAAAATCATGGATTTAAATCGGGAGAAATAATTGTATACTCAAGCGGAGTATCTCCAATTAATGGTCTAGTAAATAATCAAAGTTATTACGTAACAGAATTAGATAATGATCACTTTAAACTGTCCTTAGTTGGAGTTGGAACAGATAATCTAGATTTTTATTACAGAACAAATCAATACGTAAATTTTGATTCACAAGGATCAGGAACTCATTACTTCAACTATCCTCCAGTTTCTGTAGAAGTTGTTGGAAGCGTCGGCATTGCTTCTACTGGCAATGACCTCTTTAAAGCCAGATTACAACCAATTTTTAGAGGAGAAATTACATCAGTACATTTAAAAGATGGTGGTGTAGGATATGGATCTTCCGAAATTATTAATTTTGAGAGAACACCATCAATAACTTTAAATAGTGGATCGGAATGTCAATTATCTCCCATTATTAATAATGGGAGAATTTCGGAAGTTTTTATTGTTAATCCGGGATCAGGATATAATTCACCACCAAATTTAGATATTATAACAGAAAGTAATGGTATTGGTGCGGTTTTAACTCCAATTTTAGAAAATGGAAGAATTGTATCAGTAAAAATAGTTGAAGGTGGTATAGGATATGATCAGAGCAATACTTTTATTTCAGTAACTCCGTCTGGGGTTGGTGCAGATTTTAGAGCAAAATTAAAATCTTGGAATATCAATTTAGTAGCAAAACATTTTAATAAAATAACCAATGACGATGGATTTATTTTAAATAATCCAAACTCAAAGTATGGTCTGCAATTTACTCACCTATATGCCCCAAGAAAACTTAGGGAAATAGTATATTCAAAAGAATTGGGTGGAAAAACCATCTACGGAAGACCCGATTTAATAAGAGTAAGAAATAATGAAGTATCATCAACAAATCATTCACCAATAATTGGATGGGCTTATGATGGAAATCCAATATATGGACCATATGCATATTCTACAAAATCTGGTGGAACAATAACCAGAATGAAATCTGGGTATACAGAAAACTTGCAGCCAAATCGTCCACCACAAAGTATATTCCCAGTTGGATTTTTTGTTGAAGACTATGAATATCGTAATGTTGACAATGATAGTGTTTTGGACGAGTATAATGGAAGATTTTGTGTGACACCTGATTTTCCAAATGGAACTTATGCTTACTTCGCAACTATACAAGATAGTACATCCACTGCATTTGGTGGGTATCGTCTTCCTCAGTTTCCATATTTTATCGGAAATAAATACAAATCTTCTCCCAATCCATTTAATTTTAAAATATCATCAAATCAAGATGATATAAATTTAAACAAAACTGATTGGGTTAGAAATACAAAACCACTCAAACTGACAAAAACTAATTTAAGATATCCATACGTAAACCTACCAAATTCCCTGAATCAAACTGTAGATATAAAATACACCACTTTGGGATCTATAGAAAATGTAGGAGTAGTAACCGGAGGAGTAAATTATAAAGTAAACGATTCCATTATTATTAATGAAAGTGAAACGGGTGGATTTGGATTTGTATCCAAAGTTTCAAAAATTGGTGGAAAATCTGTCAATAATATTAGTGTAGCTAGTACAACAATTTATGATGTTACTTTATACCCATCAAGTGCAGGAAGAAATTCATTTGTTATTCAATCAGATTCTCCCCATGGATTCTCAAATAATGATATTGTAAATCTTAGTGGATTTAATACAACTTCTTCGATGTTAGAGGGATCTTATATTGTAGGAGTATCCACAAACACCCTCGCTATTACGGATAAATCAGGTATTGGGACAATTGGAGCAACTGGAATTGTAACTTATATTTCCGTTTCTGGCGATTTGAGTTTTTCTAATCTGAAGGAAAATGATATTTTTACAGTTGAATCGGAAAAAGTAAAAATATTAAACATTGATAGAGCATCTTCGAGAATTAGAGTACTCAGATCTATTGATGGAACAGTTGGATCAGCGCATAGTTATAGTCGTATTTTATATCAAGTCCCAAGAAGATTGACTATAAATGCAGGATTTACCACATCATTTAATCATAAGGAAAATAGAGAATATTATTTTAATCCAAAAGAATCTTTGGGTATTGGTACTGTTTCTGGAGTTGGTATTGGTACAACAATTTCTTTCTCAAATCCTGGAGTTGGTGCAACTCAAATCTTTATTCAAACAAAATCCATATATTTACCAAATCATAAATTAGAAACTGGTGATGAATTAATATATTCAACAAATAATGGCAGTCCTATATCAGTTTCAAACAGTGGCAGTTCTTCATACACTCTTTCCGATCAATCGATAGTTTATGCCGCAAAAATTTCAAATGATCTAATTGGGATTTCAACAGTAAAAGTGGGATTAGGCACAACTGGAACATTTGTCGGTATTGCAAGTACAACAAAGTCATTGTCCACATTGCATCTTACTGGAATTGGAACGGGCACCTATCATAGTTTTGCTACGAATTATTCGAGGTTAACCTCACAAATATCAAAAAATATAGTCACAGTCTCTGCTGCACAAACTCACGGATTATCTAACAATGATTATGTTTATATTGATGTAAATCCAGGAATATCGACAACGCTTTCTATTAAATATAGTGATTATACTAGAAAAGTACTAATAAATTCTAAAGAATTTTTATCTTCGGCGGTCGATACGACTTTAAATACAATCACAATTAACAATCACAATCTAACAACTGGACAAAAAGTAGTTCATACTTCTACATCTCCATCTGGAGGATTACAAAATAATAAAATCTATTATGTGGTTGTATTTGATAATAACACTATCAAGTTATCAGATTCTTATTATAATTCAATATCACTAACACCAGAAATTGTAAATATAACTTCATCCTCAAGTGGATCTATTTCCCAAGTAAATCCACCAATTAATGTATATAGAAATTCAACGGTAGTATTTGATCTTTCAGATTCTTCTCTTTCGTATTCTACAGGTTCTTCTGTTAAATCTGCTTTTGAACTCAATTTTTATCTAGATGAAAACTTTACTCAAATTTTCGATAAAGCAAACAATGATAAAGATTTTTCAGTTAATAGATTTGGCACCGTTGGAATTTCTTCAGATGCAAAAGTAGTATTAGAAGTTAACTCGAATACTCCAAATAAATTATACTATAGGTTAGATCCAGTTTATTCTAATGGTTTACCTATAAACAAAAAAGAAGTAAACGTAGATGACACAGTTATTTCGAATAATCAAATTATTGTAGGTTTTAGTAAATATAACGGAAAGCATCAAGTAGTATCGACATCATCAACTTCATTTGCATATAGTGTACCATTAACTCCAGAATTTAATCTATATGATTCGTCCTCATCCAAAATATCATATGAAACCGATTCACTAAGTGCATTTGGTCCTATTACTGATGTTAAAATATTCTCTAAGGGTCAAAATTATAGAAAACTTCCAGTAGTTTCCGATATCACTTCCGAATTTGGAAGTGGAGCAATTATCGAATTGTCAAGTAATTCGATTGGCAAAATCCAAAAGACGAAAATTAATAGTTCTGGATTTGATTTTTCTTCAGACTTTACGTTAAAACCTAATCTTTCTTTCCCACAAATTTTAAAAATTGAATCACTGAAGTCTTTCGATACCATCGGAATTACTTCAATTGGAAGAGGTTATACTACAGCACCAAAACTTTTAGTATTTGACGGAAAGACAAAAAACATTGTTCCGGAAGTTGATCTAAGATATTCCCTATCTGATACGGAAGTTTCTATATTAACTAATAGTTATGGATTGAATGATATTGAACCAATAATTGTTCCAACACAAAACTCCAATGGTGTTGGTATTGCTTCAATGAAATTTAATCCATCAACAAATGATGTTTCTGTGACATTATCTGTTGGATTTAGTACTGCAAATTCTTTCCCATTCTCAATAAATGATAAGATTTTTATCGAGAATGTTAGTGTTGGAATAGCTTCCACCGCAAAAGGATTTAATTCTGAGAATTATAACTATCAATTCTTTACTATCACTTCGGTAGATCCAAATATTGGTGGAATTGGAACAGTAACTTATAATTTAACTAATTTCTTACTAAATGGTGAGACTCCTGGTATTTTTGATCCAACAAATTCTTCCGGAAGAGTTATTCCAGAAAAGTATTTACCTAAATTTAAGTCTACTTTAAAATCTAATGATTTTCTTCTAAACGAAAAAGTTAAATATCTTGATTCTGAAGGAGAGATTGGATTTGTTAGTTCTTGGGATAAAGATACCGGATATCTAAAAGTATCATCTTTAGATATAATAGAACCAAATAAAACCATACAGGGTCTTTCTTCAAAAACCAGAGGAATTATAAGTTCGTCCGCAAATATTGATGCATTCATTGGATTAGATTTTTATCTAAAATCAGAAAATGGTTGGATGAATCAAACTGGATTTATGAATGATAATTTACAGAGAATACAAGATAGTTTTTACTATCAAAACTTCTCATATTCATTAAAATCAAAAGTTCCATATGATACTTGGGAAGATGCGGTTGGATCTTTAAATCACACTGCAGGATTTAAAAAGTTTAGTGATTATCAATTTGAACCATTTTTAAATGAAGTAGAGAATAATACATTAGCTGTTGGAATTTCAACCAATACTTTAGAAGTTAAAGTAGATATAATTGGTGTTGGTGATTTAAACTGCTCATATGATTTTGATTTGGGCAAAGAAAATGCGTTGAGAAATAATTCAAATATTATTTCCGATGAAATAACACTTTCAAACACTTTATTGACAGATTACTTTGAATCTATTGGGAATAGAGTTTTATCTATAGATGATATAAGTGGTTTATTCAATAGCAATCCAAGATCAACAAGATTTTCAAGTGTTTATAGATTTTTATTAGATGATGCTCGTGCTCAAAAATACATAACTTTTATTAGAGACAAGCGTTATAGTGAGCAAAAACAATTAATGCTTCTCACCTTGGTTCACGATGGAGAAATTGGATATTTAAATCAATATGGTAGAGTAGAAACTGCTTATGATTTAGGATCTTTTGATTTTCTTGTTGATGGTGCAGAGGGAGTTGTAAATTTCTACCCAACAAAGTATGAAGTAAATGATTATGATGTTCAGATGTTATCATACAATCTAAAAAATAATTTTGTCGGAGTCGGAAGCACAAATATAGGTGATATCGTAAATCTAAACACAAATACTACATTTGTTTCTTCCGGATCAACAACAATTGTAAGCTTTGCTTCAACTTACACATCATCAAAAGTATTAGTAGAAATTTCTGATGATAATAATGAATATGTATTCGACGAATTAAGTATTGTTCATGATGGGACTAATGTTGAGTTTATTAATTATGGTCAATTAAATACTTTCACTCAAGATTCTTTCTCAAGTTCTGGATTTGGTACATATCATGCCTATTTGTCAGGTTCTAAAGTTAATATTGATTTCATTCCAAACGTTGGAGTGGCTGCTACAATAAATGCGGCTCAGATTTCTATAGCTAATACTTCAACTACAGGTATTGGAAGTTTTGATATGTTATATGCAAGAATCAATGCTTCCACAACATCTATAGCATCTTCAACTTCACCAATTCCCAATACAATCGCAAGTTATTCGAGTACTGAGGAGTTTGGTGGCGGATATTTTATAGTTCAAGTATCAGATATTACAAATAATATGCATCAACTTTTTGAAGTTGTTTTATCCAATGATGAAACTGAAACATATTTGACTAGATTTGCAAGTATAGAAACTCACTTTGAACTTGGAGAAGCTGATAGTCAAAAGATCGGTGATAATGTGGAATTAACATTTACGCCATTGGCAAACATTGATGTTCAAGTTAAAGTTTACTTTAACTCGCTCACTCATTTGGCATATGAAGGTCTTCCTACAGAATATTATAATAAAACGCTAACTACTGGTTATGGTTATTATTTTGGAACAGAGAGGGATATCAAACGTTCCTTTGACCTGAAGCATAGAAATTATCCAATTTTTAGAAGAAATTTTAATGGGGGTAGTTCTTCAGTAGTTAGTATTGCCGCAAGCACCATTACTATTCCAAATCATTTCTTTGTAACAGGTGAAAAAATTAATTATTCATATAAAAATCTTTTGACAGTGCAATCTCCAATAGGAATAAAAACAACAGATTTCGGCGTTGGAATTGGAACAACGGATAAACTACCATCAACTGCTTATATTGTAAAATTAAATGATAATACTATTCAGTTAGCAAAGAGCGCGGAGGATGCGTTAAAGACAATTCCTGAGATATTATCCTTTACTTCTGTCGGAACTGGGTCATCCCATAGTATAACTTCAGTAAATCAAAATTCGAAGATTATAGTTGCTATTGATAATATAATTCAATCACCTATAGTATCTACCGCAATTACTGCGACACTAAATCAAAATCTTTTGATATCAGAAGATGTTTTATATTTAAATAACACAAAAAATTTCTTTAGTGGAGATTTAATAAGACTTGATAATGAAATTATGTTAATTGACTCTGTTGGTATTGGTAGTACCAATGCAGTAAGAGTTATTAGACCTTGGATGGGAACAGAAGTGATAAGTCATACTTCAGGAGAAAAAGTAACGAAAGTTATTGGTGATTATAATATTGTAGACAATTCTATTAATTTTATTTCTGCACCTTATGGAAACATTCCCCTAAGCAGCACAACGAATTCACCTAGCGAAATTGATTGGGTAGGAATATCTACAAGTTCTTCTTTCCAAGGAAGAAGTTTTATGAGATCTGGAGTGAAAGATAGTTCGAATGAATCTTATTATAAGAATTATGTTTTTGATGATATATCTTCCGGGTTTAATGGTATAGGAAAAACGTTTACTTTATCTTCTAATCTAACGAATATTTCCGATATTAGTGATGAAAATGCCGTTATTTTAATCAATAATATTTTCCAAAGTCCCGGATTAACAAATGAATATACATTATCAGGTTCTGTTGGAATTACATCCATTTCTTTTGTAGGTACTGCAACATCTTTAGCATCTGATATCAATACATCAAATCTTCCCTCGGGGGGAATAATAGTTTCTGTTGGATCTTCCGAAGGATTTGGATATCAACCTCTAATATCCGCAGGTGGAACATCGGTAGTTTCTGTGGCAGGCACCATATCATCGATTGGTGTTGGTAATAGTGGTTCGGGATATAGATCTTCGACAAAGTATGAGATTTTGAGCGATGTTTCATATCCAATAGGAATTGGGGAGACTAGAATATATCTTTCAAATAAAAATAGCATCTATCAATTGACGGGACTATTAAATACTGGATCTAATTGTAAGATAGGAGTAGGAACATTTATTAATAATAGTACTATTACTTCTATTGGTTCATCTTTTGTAACTATTGGATTTGGAAATACCAGTTTTTATCAAATACCAGCAAATACTTCAATAAGTGTTGAAATATTAAATCCACAAATTGGAATTGTAAATGTAGGATTGGCATCAAGCTCTATTGGAATTTCAACTATTACTCATATTGGATTCACAACTATTATATCCGGAAATATTTCAACTAATGTTCGAATTACAAACGTTGCTGCCGGGTATACATCAACAAATCCACCTCTAGTTATATTCGATGATCCATTATCATACAACAATATTCCTTTAATTTATAGTTCATCATCATCTGGAATAGGAACCAATGCAGTTATTGATATTGTTGTCGGTCAAGGATCGAGTGTTATTGATTTTGAAATTAAAAATACCGGATATGGATACAACTTTGGCGAAATACTAACAGTTCCACTTGGAGGAATTACCGGAATTCCAACTTCTCGAAATTCTACATTTAGAGAATTCCAGATTAGTATTCAGGAATCATTCACTGACAAATTTACAGGATGGTCTATTGGTCAATTACAGCCATTAGATAAAATAGAAAATCTATTTGATGACAATAAGGTTATTTTCCCACTTTCATACCTCGGAAACTTGATTTCAATTTTCTCCTCCAAAGGATCACAAATTAATATTCAAGATACATTATTAGTATTTTTAAATGACATACTTCAAGTCCCTGGAGAAGGTTATATCTTTGAAGGTGGAAGTTCTATTGAATTCACAGAAGCGCCAAAATCGGGCGATACTTGTAGAATTCTTTTCTACAAAGGTAGCGGAGATGTTGACGTTATTTTTAGAAATATTCTAGAAACTGTTAAAGTTGGCGATGAATTAACTCTGACATATGATGCTTCTTTGGGTCAAAAACCAAAATTATTAGAAAATCCAAGAACAGTTACAAACATTAAATCTATTAGTGCAACAAGTACTTTCCCATACTTTGGTCCCGGAAACACATCAGACTCCACCTTGAAGAGACCTGTTGTATGGTGCAGACAAACTGAGGATAAGATTATTGATGAAATACAAATTGGAAAAGATAGAATGTTATATGAACCATTGATATATCCATCCAGTTATATTATACAATCAGTTGGTATTGGATCAACAATTGTCTTTGTGGACAGTGTTAGACCCTTCTTCAATCCAATCAATGAGAATAATGTAACATTAAATTTCCAAAAGAATATAACCTTTGTTTCTCAGGATACAAAAATATCTGCAAGTGCAACGTGTGTAGTATCTACAGCAGGAACAATATCCTCAATTGTTATCGAAGAAGGTGGATTTGGATATGTTTCAGCACCATCGGTTAGCATTCAAAATCCCGTGGGAGTTGGATCGACAACTTCAACTGCTATTGCATCAATAACATCAGGAATAGTCACCTCGATTTCTGTTGTAGGAGTTATAACTGGTTATTCACAGTCAACTCCACCTTCAATTTTAGTAGAATCTCCCAATTTTAAAGGTAGTATTGAAGAAGTTGCTGTAGGATCATATTCAGGTGATTTTGGCATAATAAGTGGCGTATCTACAGTATCTGTAGGTGTTGCATCTACAGGTATACAGTTTGATTTTGTTATTCCAAAAAATTCTTATCTAAGAGATGCTTCAATTATGGGAATTACTGGAGTGTCAACTGTCAGTGGAATACAAACTGGGTATTATTTTGTTATTCACGGTTCTAATGTTGGAAATGGAGTGACATCATTAAATTCTAATGGATCAATAGTTGGCGTGGGAACAAGTTTCCTTGATGGAGTATATCAGGCTGTTTCAGTTTCGATTGGTCAAACTTCGGTTATTGGTTTGGGAGTTACTTATGTCGCAAAAGTAATAGTTAGTGTTTCTGGATATAACCAATTGAGTGGAATTGGATATAGTGGATACTTTGGTAATTTTAGTTGGGGTAGAATAGAATTAAGACCAAGAACAAAATTAAATCAATATAATGCATATACAATCAAAGGTTATTCTGGTATTTCTACAGGAACAATGGTAAAAAGAACCGCACCACTAAAATACTTAAATTACGTTTCATAAATAAATAAAAAACTTTAAAATGTCCGCAATTATAACTGATCAGATTAGGATATTAAATGCTAAAAATTTTGTTGCAGGAGTAACTACCTCAACAAATTCTTATTATTCTTTTGTCGGATTACCCAATTCTTCTTCCATTCAAAGTGATTGGGATACAAATCCACCTTCACCAAAAGACTGTTTTGATGAAGAAAATGATTATTGGGATACTATGATTGCATTGAAGAAGATTATGCCTTCAGATGTAAGGCAGGTCGTAAAGAAGAGAGTTTGGTCTTCTGGTAATACTTATGACTATTATAGACATGATTATAGTAGGTCAAATATTGCCCCCATTTCTGGGGCAACAAATCTATATTCAGCATCATACTACGTTTTGAATAGTGATTACAAAGTCTATATTTGTTTACAGAATGGAACAGATCCAGATAATCCAAGAGGTAGACCATCTTTAGATGAACCTACTTTTACGGATTTGGAGCCAAGATCTGCTGGAAGTAGTGGAGACGGTTATATTTGGAAATATCTCTATACAATAAAACCAAGTGAGATTGCGAAATTTGAATCCACTGACTTTATGCCAGTTCCACAAAATTGGAGCACAAGTGCAGAAAATTCACCAGTAAGAAATAACGCGGTTGATGGTGGTATTAAAATAATTACTCTGACAAATAGGGGAGTTGGTGTTGGAACTGCTAATAGAGTTTACACTAAAGTTCCAATTAAAGGTGATGGTACCGGAGCAGAATGTACGATAGTTGTCAATAATGATCAAAAGGTAGAATCTGTTATAGTATCAAATCAAGGTTTTGGATATACTTATGGAAATGTGGATTTGGTTGCTGGAAACGTTCCAACAGGAACTTCTAGACCAACATTCAATGTGATTATTCCCCCTAAAGGAGGTCATGGGAGTGATATCTATAGAGAATTAGGTGCGTATAATGTTTTATTGTATTCTAGAATTGAGAATGATACCGAAAATCCAGATTTTATTACCGGAAATCAAATAGCAAGAATCGGTATAATAGAAAATCCACAGGCATTTGGATCTACCCAAAAATTAACTCTAGATAAAGCTAGCGCAGTTTCTGCAATTAAATTAAGCGGAACTGGATATGATTCTGCAGTTTTCTCTGCAGATTCACTTATAACACAAACTGTCGGAACAGGAATAACTGCCAGAGGTAGAGTAATCAGTTATGATCAAACTACCGGCGTTTTAAAATATTGGCAGGATAGAACTCTGTCTGGATTTAATACTGTAGGAACTTCTCAGACAAATCCACTCTATGGTTTTGATTCCGTAGAGTTTACTAGCAATCCTTCTTCGGGCGGAAGTTTAGTTATTACCGGAAATACTGGATCCATACTTTCTATCAGTACATCCTTTACGGGCATTTCTACCGTAATAAATAATAGAACCTACTACCTCGGTCAATCATTTACTAATGGATTGGCAAATCCAGAAGTGAAAAAGTACTCAGGTAATATTGTTTATGTTGACAATAGGCCAGCGATTACTAGATCGCTAAATCAAAAAGAAGATATTAAAGTCATTTTGCAGTTCTAAAGAATTATGTCACAAGTAACAAATTTAAATGTATCTCCATATTTTGATGATTTTGATGCAAATAATGACTACTATAAAGTACTTTTTAAGCCAGGATATCCAATTCAATCAAGAGAATTAACAACTTTACAGTCAATTCTCCAAAATCAAGTTGAAAAATTTGGTCAGCACTTCTTCAAAGAAGGTGCAAAAGTTATTCCAGGAAATATTTCATATAATCAATTCTTCTACGCAGTAGAACTTAATAATAGTTATCTTGGAGTTCCAGTAGATGCATATTTGGACCAACTAGTTGGATCAAAAATTACTGGACAGACCTCCGGAATTACTGCGGTTGTTGAAAAGGTTTTGCTATCAACTGATTCTGAAAGAGGAAACGCAACTCTCTATATTAATTATTTGAGTTCTAGTACTCAGAATAATTCATCATTGCAATTTTTAGATGGAGAGGGTTTATTCTCCAACATAACAATTACGTCCGGTTTACTTGGAAATACTTCGATTGAGGCTGGAGTTCCATTTGCTATTACTTTAAACAGTAACGCAACCTCAACTGGATCTGCATTTTCGATTAATGAGGGTGTTTACTTTATCAGAGGGCACTTTGTCACTGTAAATAGTGAAACTCTCATTTTGGACCAATATTCAAACAATCCAAATTATAGAGTAGGTTTATATGTAAATGAGGAAATTGTTAATTCGGATATTGATGAATCGTTAACGGATAATTCGCAAGGTTTTAATAATTATGCTGCACCTGGTGCAGATAGACTAAAAATTTCAACATCTTTATTTAAAAAAGATGTATCGGATTTTAATGATAATAATTTTGTTGAACTGGCAACTATTCTCAATGGAGTTATAAGAACAACAAGAACCACAAAAGATTACAATTTAATTGAGGATGAACTGGCAAGAAGAACATATGCTGAATCTGGCGACTATTATGTAACCCCATTTGATTTAAGTATCAAAGAATCTCTCAATGATAGGCAAGGAAATCGTGGTATATTTAATGAGGGACAGTTTACATATGGAGGTTCTACTCCATCAGAAAGTCTTGCGGTCTATCAAATTTCTCCAGGTAAGGCTTTTGTTAGAGGATATGAAGTAGAAACAATATCGCCAGTTTTTCTTGATGCAGAAAAACCAAGAACAACTGCTACACTACAAAATTTAGGAATCCAATATAATACTGGTTCAACATTAACTTTAAATAGAGTTTATGGAAATCCTATAATTGGAATAGGAAATACGTATATTTTAAGTCTAAGGGATTCTAGAGTAGGATCATCATCTACAATTGCTCCCGGAAAAGAAATTGGAGTAGCAAGGGTATATGATTTTAGATTGGAGTCTGGATCATATGAAACAACAAATTCAAATATAAACCAATGGAATATTTCTCTTTATGATGTACACACTACAACAGAAATAACCTTAAACGAACCAATTACTCTGTTAACTCCAACTTTTATTAAAGGTAATAACAGTGGAGCAACTGCATTTCTCAAAGATTCTGTCACTAACAGTACATCATTAACATTATATCAAAAGAGTGGAGATTTTGTTCCTTTCGAATCTTTCACTATCGACGGAGTGAGTAATAGTAGAGTAGCTATTGCAATAACTTCATATGGAATTTCGGATGTCAAATCTGTATATGGCATTGTAGGGACTGCAGCAACTTTTACTGCAGATACTATTCAATCCGATTCAATTAATATTGGAATCGCTACTATTAGTGCTTCTAGTGGTGGAATTTGTACTATCACAAGTACAAATCCAAATTTTCCAGGAAAAATTGTTAAAGTAGGAAATCTATTAAAGTTTAGTAGTGCTTCTACAGATCCGGCATATGTTTCCGTAGTTAATGTAGGAATTAATTCGGTTTCAGTTAGTGGAGTTGCTACCGTTAATGGAGTAAACTCCGGAGGACTTCCATCGACTGTCTTAAACGTATCCGATTTAAAGATCTTAAGCACTAAGCTAACAAAATCCAATGACGACACTCTATATACAATCCTCCCAAGACCAAATGTAGCTTCTGTTAATTTGGATGAGTCTTCAATTATAATTAGAAAAACATTTAACGTATCAATATCCGGCAATCAACTATCCACACCAGTTTCTGCTGGAGAAAATGAAACTTTCTTACCCTTCGATGAAGAAAGGTATTCTTTAATTAGATCTGATGGTGGAATTGAAGTACTAAGCCCAGATAGATTCGATTTTACAAACGGATCTACACAATTACAAATCTATAACTTAAGCACTAATGGACCCGCAACTTTAGTTGCAACATTGAACAAAATTAAACCGAAATCGAAAGTAAAATTAAAAAATAGAGTTTCAACTATTTTAATCGATAAGTCAAAATATTCTTCTTCAGGAATAGGTGCTACTACATTAGATGATGGTTTAATTTTTGGGAATTATCCATATGGAACAAGAGTTCAGGATGAAAATATTTCATTGAATGTTCCGGATATTGTTAATGTTTTTGGTGTTTATGAATCAAAATCAACAAGTGATCCATCAGCACCCACTTTAATCCTTTCATCAATAAATGGTCCTACAACAAAAACAAGCGATCTGATAATTGGTGAGCAATTTATTGGACAATTAAGCGGTGCAATTGGTGTTTGTGCCGAAAGACTAACCGATTCTCAAATATCTTTTATACCATTAAATGAAACTACCTTTAAAGAAGGGGAGACTATAACATTTAGTGAGTCAAATATACAGGCAGTTATTACTACTGCAGAATCATCTAGTTCCAATATCTCACTAAACTTTAAATTTGATAATGGGCAGAGAAGTTCTTTTTATGGATATGGCGTTTTAAATAGACTACCATCCGCATCAGAACCTACAGGAAAACTAAAAGTTTATTTTGCCTCTGGATATTACGACTCTAGTGATGATGGAGATATTACTACTGCGAATTCATATCCATCATTTGATTACAAAAAGGAGATTCAAACTGTAAATTCAGTTAGAAATTCTGATATGATTGATATCAGACCAAGAGTTTCCAATTATACTACATCAGAGAATTTAAGATCTCCACTTGAATTTTACGGAAGACTATTTAATGGAAATGGAAATTCGGCAAAGAATATCTTGGCATCTGATGAGTCTTTAACAGTTTCATTCTCATATTATCTCGGAAGAATTGATAGAATTTTTATCCGTAGAGATGGAACATTCCAAGTAAAATATGGAATTCCATCAGAAAAACCAGAAAAACCAATTTCAGTGGATGATGCGCTAGAAATTGCTACTGTAATATTACCACCATATGTCTTTGATATTTCTCAAGCTTCTGTTCAATTCCTTGAGCATAAGAGATACAGAATGTCTGATATCAAACAACTTGAAAATAGGATTAAAAATCTTGAATATTATACTTCTCTGTCAATGCTTGAATCGAACACAGCGAATCTTTTTATATCCGATGCTGATGGTTTAGATAGATTTAAGTCTGGATTCTTTGTTGATAATTTCAGTTCTCTTGATTCTCAGGAGAATGGAATTTCTTTCGAAAATAGTATTGATTTAAAAAATAAAGAGTTGAGACCAAGGCATTATACGACAGCCATTGACTTTGTTCAAGGTCCAGTTGAAGGTTTGGTATATTCTCAAGCAGACCTATTCTTCGAACAACCAGAAGGAAATAATATAAGAAAAACTGGAGATATTATTACCCTAGATTATTCTGATGTTGAATGGTTAAAGCAGTCATTTGCAACAAGAACTGAAAATGTGACTCCATTCGTTATTAGTTTTTGGAAAGGAACTATAGAACTTACTCCAGCATCGGATACTTGGGTAGATACTGTCAGATTAGATGCAAAAATAATTAATGTTGAAGGCAACTATTCTCAAGTGATGGCTCAAGCCCAACAGCAATTTAATGTTGATCCACAAACTGGATATTCCCCTGTAGTTTGGGGTGCTTGGGAAACTAATTGGACAGGTAAAGAAGTTATAGAAACTACAAGTACAAGGACAGATACAAATTATAACTATGGTTATTATGGATATTATGGTCGTTGGTGGTGGGGATGGCCATATGGTTATTACGGTTATTATGGATATTGGGGATATTATGGATACTGGGGTTGGCATCGTGGGTATACCACGACAGTGACCCAAGATACATACAGAGAAGTTAAAGAAACTGGCGTTCAGACAAGAACAGGAACTCAAACATTCGTCACAGAGCAATTTGATAGACAATCAATTGGGGATAAAGTTGTAAGTAGAGACCTAGTTCAATACTTAAGATCTCGTAATATACAATTTAGCGCAAAAAATGTAAAACCACTGACTCAACTCTATGCTTTCTTTGATGGTATTGATATTACTAGATTCTGCACTCCAAAATTACTAGAAATTAGTATGGTTTCTGGTGTATTTGAAGTTGGAGAAACTGTAATCGGAACTATTGCCAAAACGGGATTAGTTGGAACTACAATAGAAGACGCAGATCCAAAAATTACCTTTAGAGTATCACAATCAAATCACAAAGAAGGTCCATACAATTCTCCATCTTCAACATATCCATTAAATCCATATACAAGTCAACCTCTATCTGCAACATATTCATCTACAAGTGAAATACTTAACATTGACACATTTTCATTATGTGCTCAATACCAAGGGGAATACAGCGGATGGGTACAGACTGGAATGAAACTTGTTGGAAAAACAAGTGGAGCTCAAGCGACGATTACAAATGTCAGACTAGTATCTGATGTATATACAACACTGATAGGAAGTTTCTATGTTCCAAATCCAAATATTTCAACAAATCCAAGATTTGAGAATGGATCTAAAACTTTTACATTAATTAACAATAATCTGAATAATAAAAATCTTGCATCCACTGTATCTGAGGAGAAATTTATATCAACTGGAACTTTAGAAACAGTACAGGAAAATATTATTTCAACCAGAAATGCTAAAATTGAGCAAAAACAAGAAACCCAGCAAGAAAACGTTCAAAGAACTACAGGTGCTCAACTAGTTAAGAGTGAAGTAGTTTCTAAGAAAACTAATTGGTATGGATGTCCTTGGTGGGATCCACTTGCACAATCTTTCTTAGTGACTGAGGAAAGTGGAGTTTTCTTAACCAAATGCGATCTATTCTTCAAGACTAAAGATGATGCGAATGTTCCGGTATTGATTCAAATACGAACAATGCAGGGGGGATATCCAACTCAAACGGTATTACCTTTCTCTGAGATTACTTTAACTCCAGATGAAATTAGTCTTTCAAATGACGGGTCTGTTGCAACAACAGTTACTTTCAAGTCTCCAGTTTATTTGGAAGGTGGAAAAGAGTATGCAATAGTTGTTGGTTCAAATTCAAATAAGTATAATGTATTCATTTCTAGATCTGGTGAGGTTGATCTTCTTACTCAATCATATGTAAATCAACCTTATCTTGGATCCCTGTTTAAATCGCAAAACGCATCGACTTGGGAACCAAGTCAGTGGGAAGACCTTAAGTTTACTCTTTATAGGGCTCAGTTTTTAACTTCAGGTAGAGTAGAATTTTATAGTCCGGAATTAAGTCCAGGAAATTCTCAAATCCCAACACTAGTACCGAATTCATTATCCCTAAATTCCAAAAAAGTTAGACTTGGACTATCGACAGCATTATCAGATTCTACATTAACATTGGGTAATACTATTCTTCAGCAATCAACAAATGCTAGAGGTGATTATGTCGGTAATGCCGGAATAGCGACTGGAACTCTGCAGGTAATTAATGCTGGTATAGGATACACTCCATCCGCAGGTTCACTTACATTCTCTGGCGTAAAATTAGTTTCTATCACCGGAAATGGAAGAGATGCAACAGCTGAAGTTACAATTTCAAGTGGAGTTGCTGTGGCAGCTACAGTAAGTTCTTCAGGAAATGGATATCAAGTTGGTGATGTTTTGGGCATCAGTTCAATTGGATCTATTTCTGTCGGTAAAGATGCTCTGTTCTCAATAGTATCTATAGCTAGCACTAATGAAATAATCGTAGATAATGTTCAGGGAGAATTCTCTGTCGCTGGAGTAGGTAAAACAATTCAATATGTTAATAATTCCGGATTAACAACTACTTTAAATTCTTCAATTGGAGGAAATGTTCAGATTTCCAACATTAATGTTGATAGTGATGGTCTCCATATTGTTGTAAATCACAAGAATCATGGAATGTACTTTAAAGATAATTATGTTACAATTTCTGGAGTAGAATCCGATATTCCACCATCCAAATTAACCCAACCATACGCTTTTGATTCTGTTGGTCCTATTATTATCGATAACACAACGAATTTCACTACTTTTGAAAGTGTTGGTGTAGGAACTACAAATCCTGGATATGCAATAATTGGTAGAGAACTTTTCTCATATACTGCAACAACGCCAACTAGTTTGGATGGAATTACTAGACTTGGAATTATAGATCCAACAACTTTCGGGGCAATTCCAGCAATATCACTTGATTATATAACAGGAACTCCAATCTATAAATACGAACTTGGTGGTGTTTCTCTCAACAGAATTAATACAACCCACTATTTAAAAAATAGTACCGTAAATGATGCAATTACATTCGATTCTTATGCAATCAAATTGCAAATGAATACTAATGGTGTAGATAGATCTTCAGATACAAGTTTCCCCAAATTATTCTTAAATAAAACAAAACTATCCGGTGGATTTAATATTAAAGCAACACAGAATATCCCATTCGAAGTTATTACACCTTCGATTCAAAATACGACAGTGCAGGGTACATCTATCAATGCAGAAATAAGAACAATTAGTGGTTCCAGTATCAGTGGAAATGAAATTCCTTATGTTAATCTCGGATATGAACCAATTGCAATAAACAAAACAAATTATCTATCTAGTCCAAGATTGATTGCATCTAAAGTAAATGAAACTGTTAAGTTATCCGACTTGCCAGGAAACAAGTCTATGAATATGAGAGTATTCTTAAATACTGTTGATCCAAAAGTATCTCCAGTAATTGATACTCAAAGAATAAATGCAATTCTAACCTCGAATAGAATTAATAAGATTATTAATAATTATGCAACTGACAATAGGGTAAATTCTATTGGCACTGACCCATCCGCCTTCCAATATATTTCAAAAGAAATAACCCTAGAAAATCCAGCATCTTCAATTAAAATTATTTTAGATGCACATATTAATACATATTGCGATATAAGAGCACTTTATGCTATCGGAGAATCTCAGAATTTTATTCCAGTATTTTCTCTATTCCCCGGATACAATAACTTAGACGCTAAAAAGCAGATTATTAATCCACAAAATAGTGATGGTCTACCTGACGCATTTGTTCAACCAACATCATCATTTGGATTTGAATCTGGTAATATTGAATTTAGAGAACACACTTTCACTATAGATCAGCTTCCATCATTTAGATTCTATAGAATTAAACTTGTTCTGACATCAACAAGTCAAGTTTATCCGCCAAGAGTTAAGAATCTTAGAGTAATTGCCCTTGCATAAAATATAAATTATGGAATATTTAAGAGTCGAAGGACACAATGATTTCGTCAGAGATCCAAATACAAACTCTATTATTAATACAAATATGACAGATTATCAACAATATCTAACAAGACGTAATGTGAAAAGTGAAGAAAATAAAAAAATTGAGAGTTTGGAGACTGAAGTTGTTAGTATGAAGGATGATTTAAATGAAATAAAAAATTTATTGAGGAATTTAATAAATGAATCCAGATGATATAGATCTAGAAAATTTGAGTAAGAGTTTTGAATATTTTAAAGTTTCTTCCGAAATTGATAATTTATCTGATGTGGATGAAATTAAAAATATAGCAAAGTGCTATTATAAATTATACTTAAAACAACAAGAAGTTGTTTCCCAACTACTTAAATCATAAATATTTTTAAAGGGTTAGAAATAAATGGCGCAACCATCTACCAGGCAAGAATTAATAGATTATTGCAAAAGAAAACTTGGTGCGCCAGTTTTGGAAATCAATGTTGCGGATGAGCAAATAGAAGATTTGGTAGATGATGCCGTCCAATTTTTCCAAGAAAGACATTTTGATGGCGTATATCCAACATTTTATAAGTATAAAGTAACCCAAAGTGATATTGATAGAGGTAGAGCTAAACCAATTGGCAATAATAATGCCGGAATATCAACTACAAATGTGACAACAAGTATTGTTGGGACAGCTACTACCTTTTCTTATTTTGAAAATAGTAATTACTTACAAGTTCCTCCCAATATTATTGGTGTAAATAAAATTTTTACTTTTGATGGGGCAAATACAATAACTCATAATATGTTTAGTGTAAAATATCAATTATTTTTAAATGATATTTACTATTGGGGGACTACTGAGTTATTGAGTTATGCTATGGTCAAAACTTACTTAGAAGATTTGGACTTTTTATTAAACACACAAAAGCAAATACGTTTTAATAAAAGACAAGATAGATTATACCTTGATATTGATTGGGGTTCTGTGACGACTGATCAATACTTTATCATTGATTGCTATTCAACACTAGATCCAAGTGATTATTCTAGAGTTTGGAATGACTCATTTTTAAAGCCATATTTAACTTCATTAATTAAAAAGCAATGGGGTCAAAATATGATGAAATTCACCGGAGTTAAACTACCGGGAGGAGTTGAATTGAATGGAAGACAAATGTATGATGATGCTCAAAGAGAAATCGATATTTTAATGGAAAAGATGTCCAGTACTTATGAACTTCCCCCATTAGACATGATCGGTTAATCTTATGCTAAATCCATTTTTTCTACAAGGTTCACAGACAGAACAAGGTCTCATTCAGGATCTAATAAATGAACAACTTAGGATGTATGGTGTTGAAGTTTATTATTTGCCGAGAAAATATCTAACTGAGAAAACCGTTATAAGGGAGGTTATAGAATCAGTTTTTAATTCAGCATATCCAATAGAAGCATATGTTGATACTTATGAAGGATATGGCAATAATCCCACTATTTTATCCAAATTTGGAATTCAAGCTCTCAACGAAATAACACTTGTTATTTCTAGAGAAAGGTTTAAAAATTATATATCACCTTTGATTAAAGATCAATCAAATATAAAATTGTATAGTAGACCAAAAGAAGGTGATTTAGTATATTTTCCTTTGGGAGATCGAATATTTGAAATTAAATATGTCGAACACGAAAAACCATTTTATCAACTTCAAGGATTATATACCTACGAATTAAGATGTGAACTCTTTAGATATGAAGATGAATTAATTGATACTGGAATTGATGAAATAGATGATAATATCACGGGAACCGGCGGTACTATTGGTGAGGGTGCAGTTGGTAATTTATTAAATCTTACTATGATAGGTGTTGGGGTAACTGCTTCAGCAATGACTTCAATCGTCAATGGTGGCATTAGATACATAACTGTAACAAATAGAGGTGGAGGTTATACCAGCACTCCAACTGTTGGAATTTCTTCGGCACCTACAGCAGGAAAAACTGCCACTGCAATGGCATCAATGATAGGTGGAATTGTAGTTTGTAATGATAACACAAATCCAAAAGCAAAATCCGTACAAAGCGTCAATATAATAAATCCGGGATATGGATATACTGTTGCTCCAGGAGTTAGATTTATTGGTGGAGATGGATCTGGGGCAACAGGTATTGCCTCAATAGGAAATGGTATAATTGGTGCGATCACTATCACCAATCCGGGTTCTGGATACGCAGCACCACCAACTATTACATTTGCAGGAACTTCATCAGTATCTGCAGCAGCAACTGCAGTTGTTTCTGCTGGCGGATCTATTACCTCAATTTTAATTACTAATTCTGGTCTTGGATATACATCTGCGCCCATTATTACAATTGCAAATCCTCCACTATCTTCAAGTGGATCTTTCACTTTTAATGAACTTATTACTGGAACTACCAGTGGTGTCACGGCAAGAGTTAAATATTGGAATGCTACTACGAATGTCCTTCAAGTATCTAATGTGACTGGTTCTTTTGTTTTGGGAGAAAATATTGTTGGTTCTGCCTCAAGCGCATCTCATTACTTAAAATCAATAGATTCTTATGGAGTAAAGGATGGATATAATTCGAATGAAGAGATAGAAGTGGAAGCAGATAACATCATAGATTTTAGTGAATCTAATCCTTTTGGTATGCCATAACTTAGATAAATATTAGTTATTAATAAAAAATTTCTATATTAGGATAGTTTTATGTTTGAATACTTCTACCACGAAATTTTAAGAAGAACAGTTATTTCATTTGGATCTTTATTTAATGACATAACTATCAAACATAAAAACAATTCTGACACTGTGGTTAGTGTAATCAAAGTTCCGTTGGCATATGGACCAACCCAAAAATTTCTTGCCAGAATTAATCAATCACCGGATTTAAATAAACCAGTTCAAATTACATTACCCAGAATGTCATTTGAATTTACTGGATTAACATATGATCCAACAAGAAAATCGACGACAACTCAAACATTTACGGCAAAATCAACGACTAGTGGAACTGAAACTAGAAAATCATATCTTCCAGTTCCTTACAATATGCAATTTGAGCTTAGCATAATGTCCAAATTAAATGATGATGCCTTACAAATTGTAGAACAGATTCTACCATATTTTCAACCAGCTTATACAATGACTGTTGAATTGGTTGATGAAATAAATGAAAAAAGAGATGTTCCAGTCATTCTAGAAAATATAACGATGCAGGATGACTATGAAGGTGACTTCACAACAAGAAGGGTTTTAATTTATACGTTAAGATTTACAGTAAAAACATATCTATTTGGTCCTGTTTCTTCTGCAACAAAGGATATTATCAAGAAAACTACTATTGGTTATATTTCAGGAGACGTATCAAATACACCAACAAGAGAAGTAGTATATTCATCCGAACCAAGAGCGATCAAAAATTACACAGGTGTAATATTAACCAATCTGACAAAAGATGTTAATGCCGAAGATACTTTAATTACAGTTAATGATGCCACTTCCATACTCACAAATACTTACTTAGATCTAGAAGGTGAAGAACTATATGTAAAATCTAAAGTAGGAAATGTAATTACAGTTGAAAGAGGTAGAGATAATACTGCTATTACTTCCCATCTAGCGGGAGCTCAGGTTAAATCAATTACGGCAACAGATAATGCACTAATTGAAGATGGTGATGATTTTGGTTTTAGTGGAAGTAATTTTTAATAGGATATGAAAATGAGTAAAAAATTTGATGAATTGAATAATACATTTAATGTTAGTGGAGAAATAGTCCCTATTGAGAATGAAGAGATTATGAAAAAAATTGATACAATAACATCAACTGTCAATGATGTTAAAAAAGACTATGAATATACTAGAGGAAATTTATATTCTTTAATTGAAAAAGGTCAGGAAGCTATTAATGGAATTTTAGAACTGGCTCAAGAAAGCGAAATGCCAAGAGCATATGAGGTTGCTGGTCAACTTATAAAGAATGTCGCTGACGCAACAGATAAATTAATGGATCTTCAAAAGAAACTTAAGGATGTTGAAGAAGAAAAACAAAAAGGCCCAACAACCGTCAATAATGCCCTTTTTGTTGGTTCTACAGCAGAACTAGCGAAACTTTTAAAACAACAAACTCAAAATGAAGACATTTAGGCAGTTTCAAGAAGATTGGAGCAATAAATATAAAAAGAGTATTGATTGCTCCAACCCAAAAGGATTTTCACAACGCGCTCATTGTGCGGGAAGAAAAAAGAGAGCAAAAGGTGAAAAGACTAAATCAAAACCAGTTGAATAATGTCCAGCAAGTTTAAATCGCACAAAACAGTTGAACAAATTGCGAGGAAGCATCGTTTAGATGTTTCTTTCATACAGAAGCAACTTGATATGGGTGAACCTATTGAGCATGAGCATACTAAAGATCACGATCTTGCTAGAGATATTGCTCTTCAGCATCTAGATGAAATTCCAGATTACTATACTCGTTTGAAAAAAATGGAAGCAGATGCTAAAAGGCATCATAAAAAGTTTAAGGACGTGAAGGAAGAAACTAAATCCGGAGATGAAGGTCTTCACGATTGGTTTAATAAATCAAAATCCAGTGATGGTAAGAAAGGGTGGGTTCAACTTGGTGGTAAGTGGGCAGGAAAACCCTGCGCCCGTCAACCAGGACAAACTTCAACACCAAAGTGTGGAAGTTCAAAAATGAAAAGATCACTTTCTAAAGATGAAGAAGAATTGGCAAGAAGAAGAAAAAATATTCAAGATCCCAATCAACCACAAAAATCTGGTGCAGCAAAGCCAACTAACGTAAGAACTGAAGAGATGGATTTACAGGAGATTAAAGACAAACCAAGTAAAGGTAGCGGCAAAAAGGATGCTTGCTATCATAAAGTAAAATCCAGATACGATGTTTGGCCAAGTGCATATGCTTCGGGAGCACTAGTTAAGTGTCGTAAGGTTGGCGCAGCAAACTGGGGAACTAAATCGGAGGAAACCATGCACGAAGAAGAAAGATACTGTCCTTTATGCAATAAGAGAGAAACTAGATCAGATTGTTCTTATGGTGGAAAAGCATGGGATAAAGTTTCGATAAAGGATCATGAATACTCTATGGTCAGATCTGAACTAGAAACCCTTATGAATGCTGCACAAAGACTTAAAGCAAAAGTTGCAAAGGGTGAGGGTAGTTTGGAAGCATGGGTACAATCAAAAATTACTAAAGCGGCAGACTATATTGACACTGCTGCAGATTATGTTGCAAGTGGAGAGATGCAAGAACAAAAAATATATGATAAAATTATGGATGAAATGAAGTGTTGGCCTGGTTATAAGAAAAAAGGAACCCAAACACTTTTCGGCAAAAAATACAATCGCTGCGTAAAATCGGAGAACGTAAGCATTCAAGATCTAAATGGAAATACCTTTGCTGAGGTTATAGATTTAATTGAACCAGAACCAATTAAAGGATTTAAATCTCAAGTAGAAGAGGCAACACGTATTCAAGCACAAACAGGAAACGTAGTTTCTGTTACTCTTTCTTGGAGAGGAAAATATTATTCATTAAAAATGTTTTTCCCCCAAGTTAAACTTCCGACCCGTAAAGAGATTAATGGTGAACTTCAAAAGGTTTATCCAGGATGCAATGTAATTCATCATCACATTTCAGAACTTCAGCCTGGACAACCTCTCATTCAATCATTTGGTCCTCAAGGAGGGAGTTTGGCAAAACCGGGACCAAATTTAAACTATGTAAAACCGATGGGGGAAGAGGTTGAAGTTGATGAAGACTGGCAGAAGGTAAATCGCCAAGATAAAACTGATGGATTAAGTCCCGAAGCAGTGAAGGCATATAGACGGGAAAATCCAGGTTCAAAACTTCAAACTGCAGTTACTGAAAAAAATCCAAAAGGTAAAAGAGCAAAACGTCGCTCTTCATTTTGCAGCCGTATGAAGGGAATGAAGTCAAAATTAACTTCATCTGAAACTGCAAGAGATCCGGATTCAAGAATCAATAAGGCACTTCGTCGTTGGAATTGTAATTAACAGGTAGGTTTTTGTTATGCCAAATGATGTTTATCTTGGTAATCCTTTATTAAAAAAAGCGAATACCCCAATAGAATTTAATGAAGAACAAATTCTGGAGTTCGTCAAGTGCCAGGAAGATCCAGTTTATTTCGCCAATAATTATGTAAAAATTGTTACCTTGGATCATGGTTTGCAAACATTTAAACCATATCATTTCCAAGAAAAATTAATTAACAATTTTCATAAACATAGATTTAACATCTGCAAGATGCCTCGTCAGACCGGTAAGTCTACGACTGTAGTATCTTTTTTGCTTCATTATGCAGTTTTTAATGATAATGTAAATATCGGTATTCTTGCAAACAAGGCAGCAACTGCTAGAGAACTTTTAGATAGATTGCAAACTGCATATGAGAATCTTCCCAAGTGGATGCAGCAAGGTATTATTTCTTGGAATAAAGGTTCACTTGAACTTGAGAATGGTTCTAAAATTTTAGCAGCATCCACATCAGCATCTGCTGTTCGAGGAATGTCTTTCAACATTCTATTCTTGGACGAATTTGCGTTCGTTCCAAATCATATCGCAGATTCTTTCTTTGCCTCGGTTTATCCAACAATCACTTCAGGTAAACAAACAAAGGTTATTATAGTTTCTACACCACACGGTATGAATCATTTCTACCGAATGTGGCATGATGCTGAAAAGGGGAAAAATGAATATGTATTTACTGATGTTCATTGGAGTGAAGTTCCCGGTCGTGATGAGGAATGGAAAAAACAAACAATCGCAAATACATCAGAGCAACAATTTAAGGTTGAGTTTGAATGTGAGTTTTTAGGTTCTGTTGATACATTGATTGCACCATCTAAACTCAGAACGCTTGTATATGACCACCCTAAGACACGTAGCGCGGGTCTAGATGTTCATGAGGATCCAATTGAAAACCACGATTACCTCATCACTGTAGACGTTGCTAGAGGGGTTGGAAATGACTATTCAGCTTTTACTGTAGTAGACATTACTCAGTTTCCGCATAAGGTAGTTGCAAAGTACAGAAATAATGAAATCAAACCGATGCTATTTCCAAGTATCGTTCATGAAACTGCAACTGCATATAACAACTCTTATATTCTATGCGAAGTAAATGATGTTGGAGACCAAGTAGCAAGTATTCTCCAATATGATCTCGAATATAATAATCTTCTCATGTGTTCTATGAGGGGTAGAGCGGGTCAAATTGTGGGACAGGGATTTTCTGGCAAAAAAACACAATTGGGCGTTAAGATGTCCAAAACAGTTAAGAAAGTCGGATGCTTAAACCTCAAGACAATGATTGAAGAAAATAAACTTCTTCTGAACGATTATGATATTATTAGCGAATTAACAACCTTTATTCAAAAACATAATTCATTTGAGGCAGAAGAGGGTTGTAATGACGATCTTGCAATGTGCTTGGTAATTTATGCGTGGTTAGTTGCACAAGATTATTTCAAAGAACTTACAGATCAAGATGTAAGAAAAAGATTATATGAAGAGCAAAAAAATCAAATAGAACAAGATATGTCTCCATTCGGATTTATTTCAGATGGATTGGATAATAGCAGTTTTGTGGATGTTGATGGTGATAGATGGTTTGTCGATGAATATGGCGATAGAGCATATATGTGGGAGTATATGTAATGGATTTGGATAAACAAATAAGATTGGGGCATTTATTACTCACAGATAGAAAATGTAGGGTTTGTGGCGAGATGAAAAATTTGATAGATGGTTTTTATAGAACAAGAAAAGATAGAGGTCCAGTTGCATCATCATACTCATATGAATGTAAAGATTGTACGGTAAAACGCATTATTACCAGTAAAATGAAAAGCAATATTTTTGATAAATGGGAATATCCTGACTGGTAAAGATTCACGTCATGTTTCCCCTGTGTAAAGTATGTTTTTAATAAATATTTTTTAGATAAACTGAGATTTACGGAGAAAAACATGGCGACTCCTCAATTATCTCCAGGCGTACTCGTCAGAGAGGTTGACTTAACAGTAGGAAGAGCTGATAATGTTTTAGATAACATTGGTGCGATTGCGGGACCTTTTCCAATCGGACCAGTTGATTACCCAATTGATATTGCTACAGAGCAAGAGTTAATTAACACCTTTGGAAAACCAATTTCAACAGACTCGCAATATGAATATTGGATGAGTGCATCATCCTATCTTTCATACGGTGGTGTCTTAAAGGTTGTCAGAACTAGTGGTTCTACCCTAAACAACGCAAACGCAGGTGTAGGTGCAGCATCAACTACATCTTTAAAAATTGACAACTACGATGATTATATCAATAATCACTCAGACGGAAATAATTTTACTTTTGCTGCAAAAAATCCAGGTTCCTGGGCAAACAATTTAAAAGTTTGTGTAATTGATGATTTAGCTGATCAAATTGTTGGAATTACAACCACTAACTTAGCAGCTGCAGGTGCTCAAGTTGGATACGGATTAACTACAACCCTAACTTCAGTAACTATACCAGGTTCTGGTACTTCATCAACTTTTGATGGATACTTGAAAGGGATTATTACTGGTATTAATACCGATACCACAAACGGTAACAGCACAATTACCGTTAAGATTACTTCTAGAGTTTCATCTGCTGGAACAGAAACCCAAATTTCTTATGCAGAAGGAACTGGATTTGCTGCATTTGCCGCATCACAGACTGTTAGCTTTATAAATTCTTCAGGTGCCCCTACTGGAACTGCTTCAGTAAATACCGTCTCCGATTGGTACAACCAGCAAACTTTAGGTCTTACAAACAGCACAATTTACTGGAAATCTATTGCACCAAAACCATCTACCAATAGATATTCGTTAGAAAGAAATGGAAAAAATGATTCCATTCACATAGTTGTTGTTGATGATCTGGGAACTATTACAGGAAATCAAGGAACAATTCTAGAAAAGCACGTTAGTCTCTCTAAGGCAATTGATTCTATTTCTGCAATAAACTCACCTCAGAAAATTTGGTATGAGCAATATTTGGCAGATTTCTCTTCCCAAGTTTATGCAGGAGGAAATCCATCAAGTGCGGCAGATTCTTATTGGGGAACTACTCCAAGAGCAACTGGATTCAGTGCTTATACTGGAGTTCCTTCGGCATCATTCACTCCAATTTCTACATCAAATGGTCTTTGGGGCCTTGGCGCACAAGATGTAACTTATAGTGCTATTGGAAACGTCACTTATACTCTTAAAGGTGGAGTTGATTATTCTGCTTCTGGTGGAATGAAGGCAACTCTTGGAGATTTAATCAATTCGTATGACAAATTCTCCAACAAAGACGAAATCCAAGTTGATTACTTAATTATGGGTCCAGGAATGGATACCAGAGAAGATTCTCAGGCAAAAGCGGGTTATTTAGTTTCTCTTGCTGGACAGAGACAAGATTGTGTAGCTACTGTTGGACCACACAAACAAGATCTTGTTGGCGTTACAAATACAACGACGCAGACAACAAATCTAGTTAAGTACTTTAGTTCACTACCATCTTCATCATATGCAGTATTTGATAGTGGATACAAGTATACCTATGATAGATTTAATAACAAATTTGTTTATGTCCCCTGTAATGCTGACGTTGCTGGATTAATGTGCCGCACAAATATCATTGCGTATCCTTGGTTCTCTCCCGCAGGACAACAAAGAGGCATTATCAATAATGCAATCAAACTTGCATACAATCCAAATAAAGCACAAAGAGATCAACTTTATCCACAAAGAGTTAACGCTATTGTAACTCAACCAGGTATTGGAACTCTTCTATTTGGAGATAAAACTGCTCTAGGTTATGCTTCTGCTTTTGATAGAATTAACGTTCGCCGTTTATTCCTCACAATTGAGCAATCGCTACAGAGAGCAGCACAAGCTCAACTCTTCGAATTAAATGATGAACTGACAAGAGCAAACTTTAAGAATATTGTTGAACCATATCTCCGCGACATTCAGGCAAAGAGAGGTCTTTATGGATTCCTCGTTGTTTGCGATACCACAAACAATACTCCAGATGTTATTGATAACAATGAATTTAGAGCGGACATTTACCTGAAGCCCGCCAAGTCTATTAACTATGTAACTCTTACATTCGTTGCAACTCGCACGGGAGTAAGTTTTGAAGAAGTTGCAGGTACTGTTTGATTTTAGTCAATAAATAACCCAAGGAGGTAATCAATCGTGGCAAGACTCAAAACAATCTCCCAATTTAAGAGTGCTTTAAGTGGTGGCGGCGCTCGTCCCAATTTATTTGAAGTTGAAATAACCACTTTTCCCACTGGAATTTCTTGGGATGCTGATAAATTTAAGTATCTCTGTAAAGCAGCTGCTCTTCCAGCATCAAATGTTGCGGCAATTGATGTTCCATTTAGAGGAAGAACTTTCAAGGTTGCCGGAGATAGAACCATTGACACCTGGACGGTGACCATCATTAACGATGAAGACTTCAAACTCAGAAGAGCATTTGAATCTTGGACTGAGCTCATTGCTAAGTTGGACAACAACTTAGGTGCTACTCAACCAGCAGCTTATATGAGCAACGCTACAGTTTACCAATTAGGAAGAGGATCCCAGGCAAATAGCACGACCAATGCTGGTTCAGATAGTTCTATCTTAGCTGCATATAAATTTGTCGATATCTTCCCAACTAATGTTTCTAACATTGATCTTTCATATGATAGTGGAGACACTATTGAGGAATTTACCGTAGAATTCCAAGTTCAATCTTACGAAATCATTAGCGGAACCACTGCAGCAAAAGCCTAATAAATAGTCCAAAGGCAAAGTAAAATAAATTATGGCAAGATTGTTTGGTTTTTCAATTGAAGATACAGAACCACTGTCTCCAAGTGCGGTCAGTCCAGTTCCTCCCAATAATGAGGACGGGACTGACCACTACTTGAGTAGTGGTTTTTTTGGTTCTTATGTAGACATTGAAGGTGTCTACAGAACAGAATTTGATTTAATTAAACGATACAGAGAAATGGCTCTTCATCCAGAGTGTGATAGTGCCATTGAAGATATTGTAAACGAAGCAATTGTTTCGGATACAAATGATACTCCCGTAGAAATTGAACTTTCAAATTTAAATGCAAGTGATGGCATTAAGAAAAAGATAAGGCAAGAATTTAAATATATTTTATCTCTTTTAGATTTTGATAAAAAATCTCACGAAATTTATAGGAATTGGTATGTTGATGGAAGACTATATTACCACAAAATAATTGACTTAAAGAATCCGCACGAAGGGATTCAAGAGTTGCGTTACATAGATCCAATGAAAATGAGATATGTAAGGCAGCAAAAAAAGACAGATAAAGACAGATATAGATTAGCAAATATTAACGCAGATAATCCGATGGATTTTGAGTTTCCTCAGATTGAGGAATACTTTATTTACAATCCAAAGATGACATACCCAGCAAGTAATCCATCTTCTCTCGGTGGAACTGCTGGAATCAAAATGACTAGAGATTCCGTTACATATTGCACCTCAGGTCTTGTAGATAGAAATAAAGGATCAACTCTTTCATATCTTCACAAAGCAATCAAGTCTCTCAATCAACTTAGAATGATTGAAGATTCTCTTGTCATTTATAGATTGTCTCGCGCTCCAGAGCGAAGAATTTTCTATATTGATGTAGGAAATCTACCCAAAGTGAAGGCAGAACAGTATCTACGTGATGTAATGATGCGTTATCGCAATAAACTTGTTTATGATGCAAGTACTGGAGAAATTCGTGATGATAAGAAATTTATGGCAATGCTTGAAGATTTTTGGCTGCCCAGAAGAGAAGGTGGTAGAGGAACAGAAATTTCTACACTTCCTGGTGGACAAAATCTCGGAGAAATTACGGATATTGAATATTTTAAGAAAAAACTTTATCGTTCATTGAATGTTCCACCATCAAGAATGGATGGGGAGGGTGGATTTAATCTAGGTCGTTCTTCAGAAATTCTCCGCGATGAAGTTAAATTCAGCAAATTTGTTGCTCGTTTGAGAAAGAGATTTTCATATATGTTCCACGATATGTTGAAAACTCAATTGATTCTAAAAAATATCATTACTCCCGAAGACTGGGATATTATGCAAGAGCATATTCAATATGATTTCTTATATGATAATCATTTTGCTGAACTCAAAGATGCTGAGTTGTTGAATGAAAGACTTAATATGGTTCAAATAGCAGAACCATATGTTGGAAAGTATTTCTCTCAGGATTATCTAAGGAGAAAGATTCTTCGCCAAACTGACGAAGAAATTCTTGAGCAAGATAAAATTATGAAGAAGGAAATTGAGGATGGTATTATTCCAGATCCAAATGCGCCAGTAGATCCAATGACTGGAATGCCTTTAGATCAAACTGCACAGATGGATCTTGGTCAACCAGTGATGGAACCAAATCTTGACGCTCAAGGTGCTACAACACAAGCAAGTGGAAAAATAGCAGAAATGCCCAAGGGCGGTGAGATATAAATAAAGAAAATTACTTAGGTATTAAAAATGGATGACCTTCTTGATATGATTGCCGCTGATGAAGCACCATCTCAAATCAGTGATAAAATTAAAGAATTACTTTTTTCAAAATCAGCAGAAAAAATTGACGAATTTCGTCCTGCTGTAGCAATGAGTATGTTTGGACAAGAACAAGAAGAGGAATGATATGAAATCTTTCAAGCAATTTATCTCAGAATCAGTTAATATTGCTGGCGATTTCACAGGAAATCTTTACATAGGATCTCAACCAGAACAACCACAACAAGTGGGCGAAGAATATGTAGCTGATGTAATGTGGCAAGGAAGTTTATATCGTTTGGAGTTAGTAACTAAAACTGGAATCCCTTCAACAAGAGAACTTGGCGAACAACTGCAATCAGATTACCCCGGAGCAGTTGTTCATCAAATTTATCCAGTCTCGGAAAAGAATTTAAACATAAAAAACGCACAGAGATACCACCCATCAAAGTTAGAATGGATTGATTGATAAATGGCTCAGTGGAATATAACAACTCAAGATTATTTAAATCAAGAAAGATCATTATTTGAAGTTAATGGTGTTGCAACAAGAGATGGTAAAATTGTTGATAATATCAATAGATTTCCTGTAAGTGTAAATCCAGATGCTTTTGGTAGAACAAGAGTATCAAATCCACTTACACTATTTGATAGTTCTCACAGATATAGAGACAATAATCTTTGGGAGAGTTTGATTGTAGGAACTGGTTCTACAGTTGGATTTGTAACTACTCAAGGACTAGTCAATATTGGAATTGGAACTACAAGTGGTGATTCAGTTATTAGGGAAACTACCAAAGTATTTTCATATCAACCAGGCAAATCTTTGCTTGTATTGAATACTTTCATTCCAGCAACACCAAAAACAAACTTAAGGCAGAGGGTTGGATATTTTGGTGCTGATAATGGAATGTATTTTGAGATTAATGAAACAACACCTTATTTTGTAGAAAGAAGTTTATCAACTGGAACTTCAACTTCAGTAGCACAAAATGATTGGAATATTGATAAGTTGGATGGAACTGGCGTTTCTGGTATTACATTAGATATCACCAAAGCACAAATTCTTTGGATGGATATTGAATGGTTGGGTCTCGGATCAGTAAGAATGGGATTTGTAATTGATGGAAAATTTATTCACGCACATTCATTCCATCACGCAAACATAATTCAATCAACTTATATTACAACAGCATCACTTCCTTTAAGATATGAGATTGCTAATACTGGAATTACAACTAGTGCAAGCACACTCAAACAAGTTTGCTCTAGTGTAATTTCAGAAGGTGGTTATGAATTGCGCGGATTGCAACAAGCAGTTCAAACACCAATTACAGCACCAGTAGATTTACCCTCTCCTGCCGGAACTTATTATCCAGTACTTTCAATCCGCCTCAAATCTTCTCCAAATAGGTTGGATGCGATTGTAATTCTGACTGCACTATCAATAATGGGAACAGGAAATGGTCCACAATATAATTGGCAGGTGAGAGCATCAGCAACTACTACTGGCGGAACTTGGGTAAGTGCTGGTGCAGATAGTGCTGTAGAATATAAAATTGATGGAGGAACTGTAAGTGGAGGAAGAGTATTAGCATCCGGTTTCTTCACATCAGCAAATCAATCTTCTTCATCAGTTGATATTCTGAAAGAAGCACTATTTAAGTTCCAGTTAGAAAGAAATGGATTAACTGGAACACCCTATGAATTAACACTGGTAGTTGCATCCGATACTGCTGGTGCTGATGTTTTTGCTTCATTGGACTGGGAAGAAATTAGTAGGTAATTTGCAATTTATAAATAACTAAAAGTGTACTATAAAAAATAATGGCTCATAGACCAGTTGGAGCTGGAGCATCATTTGCATTTACTGCAGGGGCTGCATCCACATCATCCGCATTTTCAGTTCAATCAAGTGTCTTGAGAGTAGTTGCCGTTGGTGGTGCTGCTCACATTGCAGTTGGATCAACTCCTTCAGCAAATACTACCGATTACTATGTTCCATCTGGAGGAACTGCAACTCTTGCTTTAACAAAAGCATCAAATCGTGTTATTGGAGTGACTACAGGCACAACAACTATTGTCACTGTTCCAGAGGGAACTCAAGTTCCATATGGACCCGGTGATTTTGTTTCTTTAACTGCAACTGGTCAACCATACTATAACTTCACTCACCAACAAGTTTTATCCGTAGATACAACATCTAGTGTTGATGGATATTTTTCAACAAGAATGACCGTTAATTATAATTCGAGTGGAATTATAACCGCATTTTCTTCAAAGGATGCGACGGTTATCAATTCAAATAAAGTTTCTGCATATGGTGTAGGTGCAGGAACACTCTATTACCAGCAAGTTCAAATTTCAGGAGACGCCTAAAATGAAACTGATTACTGAAGAAATCGAATCAGTAGAAGTTATTACTGAAGAAAAGAACGGTAAGAAGACCCTTTATATTCAAGGTCCTTTCCTCCAAACTGAAGTTGTGAATAGGAATGGTAGAATGTACCGTATGCCTGTAATGGAAAGAGAGGTAAAGCGTTATAGTGAGCAGTATGTAAACAAAGGTCGTGCTCTCGGAGAACTCGGACATCCCGATGGTCCAACAGTAAACCTTGATAGAGTCTCTCACAAGATTGTTTCTCTTCACAAAGAGGGAAATAATTTCATTGGAAAGGCACAGATTCTTTCTACACCAATGGGTAAGATTGCAGAATCACTTCTGAAAGAAGGCGTCACTCTTGGCGTTTCTTCTCGTGGTATTGGTTCAGTAAGACCAACCAGAGAAGGATATACCGAAGTTGGTGAAGATTTTATGCTTGCTACTGCTGCTGATATCGTTGCAGACCCTTCAGCACCTGATGCTTTTGTTCAGGGAATTATGGAAGGAAAGGAATGGATCTGGGATGGTGGTATGTTAAGAGAAAAGGTTGCAGAAAACACTAAACATAGAATAAATACCCTAGTCGATGAGGGTATTCTTGAGGAATACAAATTATCTTTGTTCAATGAGTTTTTAAACTCATTGTAATTTATTAAATTATAAATAAATATAGTTTATAACGTAAGGTTAAACGGAGAGTTCAAATGTCTCGTGGAGATTTACAAGAAATGGAAGTAGGCACAAAGCAATCCAGAACCGCTGTGAATGCTAATGCTAAAGCAGCGGATTCAATGCCCAGTCTTTCTGGAGCAACCCCAGGACAAACTGGTGGTTGGGAAGATCTTGGTGGCCCAGATCCTTCCAATTATCGCCCAGATGATGAATCAGCAAAACTGAAGACACCCGGCGCAACTCTTAAGCAAGTTAAGGATGTTGTAAATAAGGGTGCTAAGCCTGCTGAAGCAATGAAGGGCGTTAAGGAAGAAGAAGAACTCGAAGATGAAGACCTCATCGAAGAAGAAATCGAAGAAGAGATCGTAGAGGCTAAAGAGGAAGAAGAAGAGGAAGAAGAGGGCGGTAAGAAGAAAGGTAAGAAAGAAGAAGAGGAAGAAGAGGAAGAAGAAGAGGAAATGGAAGAGGAGTTTAGCATCGAAGAAGATGTTAATGCTCTTCTTGAAGGTGAAGAACTCTCTGAAGAGTTCCAAGAGAAAGCACGTACCATCTTTGAGGCTGCTCTTCGCTCTAAGGTTTCTCAAATCCAAGAGGCAATCGAAGAGCAGTATGCAGTTGCACTTGCAGAAGAAGTTGCAGAAATTAAGTCTGAACTTTCAGAGCGTGTAGATGCATATCTTGAGTATGTTGCTGGCGAGTGGATGGAAGAAAATGCACTCGTTATTGAAAATGGTCTTAAGACCGAGATGACCGAATCATTCCTCCAAGGAATGAAGGGTCTTTTTGAAGAACATTATGTATCAATCCCTGAAGATAAATATGATGTGCTTGAGAGCATGGTAGAAAAACTTGATGAAATGGAGACAAAACTCAACGAGCAAATTGAGAAAAACGTTTCCCTTAACAAGCGTCTCGCAGAGTCGGTTGCTGATGGAATCTTTGAACAAGTCGCTGAAGGTCTTGCAGACACTCAGAAAGACAAGCTCGCTTCACTTGCCGAAAGTGTTGAGTTTGAAAGTGAAGAAGAATATCGTGAAAAACTGGAGACGCTGAAGGAAGCATATTTTCCTTCAAAAGGAGTTTCTCCAAATGCAAGAACCGAAAGTCTGTCTGAAGGTGTAGACAGTTCCCCAGAATCAATTTCTGGTTCAATGGCTACTTATCTTAAGACTCTTTCAGCATTCAGCAAATAATTGAATTTAATATAATTCAAACACAAAAAACAAACACTTAGTAAAAGGTAAAAGCAAATGTTCCATTCAGAGCATCTGCAGGAAAAGTGGGCACCTCTCCTCAACTATGAGGGTCTGGATCCAATCAAAGATTCACATCGTAGAGCTGTAACCGCTGTCCTGCTCGAAAACCAAGAAAAATTCCTTCGTGAGCAATCTGCTTTCGAACAGTCTGGTTCATTCCTAGCTGAAGCACCAACCATGAGCACCGGAAGTGGTGCAAATGCGGGTTTTGGTGGAAGCGCAGCTGCTGGTGGTCCCACCGCAGGTTTTGATCCAGTTCTGATTTCACTCATTCGTCGTTCAATGCCCAACCTGGTCGCTTATGACCTCGCTGGCGTTCAACCAATGAGCGGTCCTACTGGACTTATCTTCGCAATGCGCTCACGCTATACCAATCAGAGCGGTACGGAAACCTTCTATAATGAAGTTGATTCCGCATTCTCTGGTCAGCCAGCAGGTCGTGATAACGGCGATGCATTCACCGATACCGCTGCTGGTATGGGTACTACCGCTCAAAGCGGAACCAACCCATCTGTCCTCAACCCAGTTTCAACCGCTACCTCAACTGCATATAATGTAGGTCAGGGTATGCGTACCGATCAAGCAGAGAATCTTGACGGAACTGGTGCTGATGCGTTTAACCAGATGGCATTCTCGATCGAGAAAGTCACTGTTACCGCAAAGTCACGCGCTCTGAAAGCTGAGTATTCACTAGAACTCGCTCAGGACCTCAAGGCAATCCACGGTCTGAATGCTGAAGCGGAATTAGCAAACATTCTCTCAACTGAGATTCTTGCTGAAATCAACCGCGAAGTTATTCGTACCATCTACAAGGTTGCTGAGCAAGGTGCTGTTCAGAACGTTGCAACCCCTGGTATTTTTGACCTAGACGTTGACTCCAACGGTCGTTGGTCAGTTGAGAAGTTCAAGGGTCTTCTATTCCAAATCGAGCGTGATGCAAACGCAATTGCACAAAGAACTCGTCGCGGAAAGGGCAACATCATCATGTGTTCTGCTGACGTTGCTTCAGCACTGACCATGGCTGGTGTTCTAGACTACACCCCAGCACTCAACGCTAACCTCAACGTTGATGACACCGGCAACACCTTTGCTGGTACTCTAATGGGCAAATTCCGTGTATATATTGACCCATATGCTGCTAACCTGACTTCAGGTAATGCAACTCCTGGCAACCAATACTACGTTGTTGGTTATAAGGGTTCTTCACCTTATGACGCTGGACTCTTCTATTGTCCTTATGTTCCTCTCCAAATGGTTCGTGCCGTTGGTGAGAACTCCTTCCAGCCTAAGATTGGCTTTAAGACCCGTTATGGTCTTGTTGCTAACCCATTCGCAGAAGGAACCAATCAGGGTCTCGGTGCTCTTAATATTAACGCTAACCGTTATTACAGAAGAGTTGCTGTTAAGAACCTCATGTGATTTAGATTCACAAATTTATTCGAGAGGGTCCTCTGGACCCTCTTTTTTTATCTAAATATTTAAAAAAATCATGGTAGCGGGTCAACCAGAAAACAGAAATTTCTTATCTCCAACAGGATTTAAATTTTCACTAAAAAGAACTCCAAAAGTTGCATTTTTTTGCAACTCGGCAAATATTCCAGATTTAACTCTTGGAGTAGCTAATCAACCTTCATATCTAAAGGATATTGATGTACCGGGAGATAAGATAGTATTTGGAGATCTTAATCTAAGATTTTTAGTAGATGAAGATCTTGAAAATTATATGGAAATTCAAAATTGGATTCGTGGTTTGGGATATCCAGAAAGTTTAAAACAGATATACGACTTTCAGGAAACTGGATTTATTACACCAAGAATTGAAGCACAAAAACAACTTGGATTATATTCTGACGGAACTCTTCAGATTTTAACAAGTTCTTCAATTCCAAATTTTCAAATAATTTTTAAAGATTTATTTCCATATTCTTTAGGTACATTAAGTTTTGATGCAACAGAAACAGATATTCAATACTTTACAGCAGACGTAAGTTTCAAGTATACTATTTACAATATAGTTGATTTATCTGGCAATCCTTTATGACTATTGATCTTGATTCCATACAGAGAATGTGGGAGCAAGATTCTAAGATTGATATTGACAATCTACATACAGAATCTTTAAATATCCCCATTCTCCATGCAAAATACTTTGATCTTTATAATACAATATTTCTCCTAAGAAAAAAGGCAGAACAACAAAAAAGAAATATTAGACACGAACGATACGAATATTATTCGGGAAAGGCAGATCCAGAAACTTATATTGAAAACCCATTTCCCAAAAAGATACGAGATAAAGATACGATGCAAAAGTATCTTGATGCTGACGAAAAACTTTCTACAGTATGCTTAAAAATAGATTATTACGATACGATGTTAGTTTATATTGAAAGCATTCTTAAAATGATCCAGAACAGAACGTATCAAATTAAAAATTCAATTGAGTTTATTCGTTTTCAGTCTGGATTAGGGTAAATAAATAGTCATAGCATGATGATTGCTATGAGTGAAGTACTTATTGAAAAGAAAAATGAGGTTTTCCTAAAACTTCATTGCGATCCACATATTCTCTACGAATTACAACCATATTTTACATTTGAGGTTGAGTCTGCAAAATTTATGTCCCAGTATAGAAGTAGACACTGGGACGGAAAGATCAGGCTGTTAAGCACTCATACAGGAGAAATTTACGTCGGATTATTGGATAAGATAATCGACAAACTTTCTCTACACAATTACAAATATCAGTTCAAAGAAAATAGATTCTATGGACAACCTTTTGAGGTAAATGAAAATATCTCATATGAAGGTGTCAAGGATTATATGGCATCTATATGCTCTCATTCTCCGCGTCAATACCAAATTGAGGGAGTATATGATGCTTTAAGACACAACCGAAAACTACTGATATCACCAACTGCCTCAGGCAAATCTCTGATGATTTATTCAATCGTGAGATATTATGTAGATAAAGGACAAAAAATTCTCTTAGTTGTTCCAACGACATCGCTAGTAGAGCAGATGTATAAGGATTTTCAGGATTATGGTTGGGATGCTGAGTCATATTGCCACAAAATTTATTCTGGTAAAGAAAAAACGAATGAATACTCAGTAACAATTACTACTTGGCAATCTGTTTATAAACTTGGTCGCTCATTCTTTGAAGACTATAATGTAATTATAGGAGATGAAGCTCATCTATTCAAGAGCAAGTCATTAATTCAAATTATGACCAAACTTCACCATGCAAAGTATCGTTTTGGATTTACTGGGACTTTAGACGGATCTCAAACTCATAAGTGGGTTTTGGAAGGATTATTTGGTCCGTCATATAAAGTCACTAAGACTGATGAACTGATGAAGCAAGGGCACCTTTCTCAGTTGGATATTCAATGCATTGTTCTTAAACATCCACCACAAAAATTTGAAACTTATGAAGATGAGATTCAATATCTTATTTCTCATGAACAACGAAATAAATTTATTACAAATCTTTCTTTAGATTTAAAAGGAAATACTCTTGTTTTGTTTTCTAGAGTAGAAGCACATGGAGCAATACTCTACGAAAGAATAAATAATAATAAGCGAGGTGATCGCAAAGTATTTTTTATTCATGGTGGAGTTGACACTGAAGAGAGAGAATTAGTTAGAGAAATTACTGAAAGAGAAAATAATGCAATCATCGTTGCTTCTTACGGCACTTTTTCTACTGGTATTAACATTAGAAATCTACATAATGTTATCTTTGCTTCCCCTAGTAAATCAAGAGTCAGAAACCTCCAATCAATTGGAAGAGTTTTGAGGAAAGGTAAAAATAAAACGAAAGCAGTCCTTTATGATATTGCTGACGATTGCACTTATAACTCAAGAAAAAATTATACACTTAACCATCTGATTGAAAGAATTAAAATCTATAATGAAGAGAACTTCAATTATGAAATAATCACTATACAGATTAAGAAAAAATGATCGAAGATGATTTTTATGCAACAGTTAAATTAAAAACCGGAGAAGAAATCTTTGCGAAGGTAGCAGCTTCTGAAGAAGAAGATAGAACCATATTAATTATAACAAACCCCATCACTGTTAATGAAATTAAAAGTAGACAAGGAATATTGGGATATAAGATAGAACCCTGGTTAAAAACTACAACAGAGGATATGTTTATCCTTAATTTAGATGATGTTCTTACAATGTCCGAATCATCGGACATTGAAATGATAATGATGTATCAAAATTATGTTCGTCAAGCAAATAGGGGTGAGACATCAAATCATTCTAAAATTAATCGTAGAATGGGGTATATTGCTAATGTTAATGATGCTAAAGAGATCTTAGAGAAGCTTTATAAAAATAGCTAAGATATAACTTTTGAACCTCCACAAAGGTTATTATACGGGTTTTCAAATACCTTGTCAACTATTTGTTTGGATGTTATAATACCTACATAATAATGATAAAAACTTATGATTACCACAGCAGTCATGACCAAGAGAAAGAGGTCAGAGCATTACGTCAATAACAAAGAATTTCTTGCAGCACTGATCAAATACCGCGAAGATAAAGAAATCGCAGAAATTCAAGGAAAACCAAAACCTCCTATTCCCCGCTACATTGGAGAGTGTTTCCTTAAGATCGCAAATCACCTTTCCTTCAAACCAAACTTCGTGAACTATATGTTCAAGGAAGATATGATTTCTGATGGGATTGAGAATTGTGTGCAGTACATTCATAACTTCAATCCAGAGAAGTCGCAAAATCCTTTTGCTTACTTCACTCAAATCATTCACTATGCTTTCCTTCGTCGTATTCAAAGAGAGAAGCGTCAGTTAGAAATCAAAAATAAAATCCTTGAGCGTTCTGGATTCAGCGAAGTGTTTGATGACAATTCTCTTGACGGATCCAACTATAGCGACTATAATTCTATTAAAGATAATGTTCACGCTAAACTGCGGTATTGAATGAAAGTTGCAATCATAACTGATCAGCATTTTGGAGCAAGAAAGAACTCTAAACTATTTCATGATTATTTTCTAAAATTTTACAACAATGTATTTTTCCCAACACTCGAAGAGCATGGGATTACTACTGTTGTGGATATGGGAGATACTTTTGATAGTCGCAAGGGTATTGATTTTTCCGCTCTTTCTTGGGCTAAGAATAACTATTATGACCGTCTTAAAGAGATGGGAGTAAAAGTCCATACCATTGTCGGAAACCATACTGCTTATTATAAAAATACGAACGAAGTAAATGCTGTGGATTTACTACTTCGTGAATATGATAATGTAACCGTATATTCTGAACCAACTGAAGTAATGTTGGGTCAGTTGCCTATACTTTTTATTCCGTGGATCAATCAAGAAAATGAAGAAAAAACTCTTAAACTTATTGAAAAGACAACTTGCTCGTGCGCGATGGGGCACCTTGAACTCCAAGGATTTAGAGTTAATAAACAGATCGTCATGGAGCACGGTTTGGAAAGCAAACTATTTGGCAAGTTCTCCAGAGTCTACTCGGGACACTATCACACTAGATCGGACAATGGTGTAGTTTATTATCTCGGAAATCCTTATGAAATGTTTTGGACAGACGTTGGAGACACGAGAGGATTTCATATTTTTGATACCGAAACAATAACTCACGAACCAATCAATAATCCTTATAGACTTTTTTATAATATCTATTATGAGGATGCAAATTATCAAACTTTTGATACTAGGGAGTATGAAAAAAAAATTGTAAAAGTAGTAGTCCGTAAGAAATCAGATACTAAAAAATTTGAGAAGTTTATTGATAAACTTTATTCTTCTAATATTGCCGAACTCAAAGTAATTGAAAACTTTGAAATCAAAGAGTCTGAAGATTTTGAGGCATTTGAATCTGAAGATACACTTTCAATCTTGAATAGATATATTGAGGAGGCAGAAGTCAATCTTGATAAATCAATAGTTCAAAAATTATTGCAAGAAGTTTATCAAGAGGCATGTGAGATGGTTTAATGTTTATTCTAACAATTAATGGCAGAGAAACTGAGGGAGCATATTCCGTATCTAATGATGATGGAGAACAAATTCTTTATCTTTTTGAAGAGGAAGATGATGCCGCAAGATATGCTATGATGTTAGAAGAAGAAGGATATCCAGAAATGCATGTAATTGAAATTGAGGATGAAGTGATGATAAAAACATGTGAACTTCATGATTATCAATACACTTTAATTACCCCAAATGATATTGTTATTCCTCCAAGTAATGTGACTCATGATTTTATTTAAGACTATTCGTTGGAAAAATTTTCTTTCTACCGGAAATCAGTATACTGAAGTTGATTTCACAAAAAATAGAACCAATTTAATTATCGGATCCAACGGCGCTGGTAAGAGTACAGTTCTTGACGCTCTTACTTTTTCTTTGTTTGGGAAACCATTTCGAAAAATTAATAAACCCCAACTTATCAATTCTGTAAATGATAGAGAGTGTCGAGTTGAAGTTGAATTTGATATTGGTAGTACTTCTTGGAGAGTTGTAAGAGGTATTAAACCAAATGTTTTTGAGATCTATCGTGATGATTCTCTTTTAGATCAGTCTGCCGCTGCTTTAGATCAGCAAAAGTGGTTGGAGCAAAATGTTCTTAAAATGAACTATAAATCTTTTACTCAAATCGTAATTTTGGGTTCAAGTACCTTTGTTCCTTTTATGCAACTTCCCGCTGCTCATCGTCGTGAGGTAATTGAAGATCTTCTTGATATTAAAATTTTCTCATCAATGAATCTTGTAATTAAAGAAAAGATTCGTTCTATTAAAGATGAGATTAAAACTCTTGAATTAAAAAAAGAGTCTCTTAATGATAAGCTTAAAATGCAAGAGGAGTTTATTGGAGAACTTGAAAATAGAGGTAATGCCAATATAAATTCCAATAAAGAAAAAATTGCCAATCTGGATAGTGAAATTGGCAATTATTTGGACGAGAATAGTTCTATGGAAGAACCTCTTAGGGAACTTATTCTGGAGCAAGATTCTATTACTGGATATGCGGAGAAACTCCGCAAGTTGGGAAATCTTAAAGGAAAGATTTCCCAAAAAGTATCTACTATTACTAAAGAGCATAAGTTTTTCACTGAGAATACGGTATGCCCCACTTGCACTCAATCCATTGAAGAGACCTTCAGAATAAATAGAATTAACGACGCTCAATCTAAAGCAAAGGAGTTGCAATCTGGTTATAAAGAACTAGAGGAGGCAATTAAAGAGGAAGAAGAGCGAGAGCGTCAATTTATCGCTCTATCGAAGGAGATTTCAAAACTAACGAATGGCATTTCTCAAAACAATATCAAGATTTCTGGATGTCAGAGACAAATCCGAGATCTTGAACATGAAATTCAAGTTATTACCGAGAACCTTGCAAACCGAAATACTGAACATGAGAAGTTAGAATTCTTCAAAGATAACTTAAAAATTACATACGACGAACTCGCTTCTAAAAAAGATTCAATCAACTACTACGATTTTTCGTATAGTTTACTTAAAGACGGTGGAGTAAAATCCAAAATCATTAAGAAGTATCTACCGCTGATAAATCAGCAAGTTAACCGTTATCTTCAGATGATGGATTTTTATATCAACTTCACTCTTGATGAGGAGTTTAACGAAACCGTCCAATCGCCTATTCATGAAGATTTTTCCTACGCCTCTTTCAGTGAAGGGGAAAAAATGAGAATCGATCTTGCTTTACTTTTCACTTGGAGAGAGGTTGCAAGATTTAAAAACTCAGTTAATACAAATCTTTTGATTATGGATGAGGTGTTTGATTCTTCACTCGATGGATTTGGAACAGAAGAATTTCTTAAAATCATTCGTTATGTGATTAAGGATGCTAACATTTTTGTTATCTCCCATAAAACAGGTCTAGAGGACAAATTTGAAAGTGTCATAAAATTTGAGAAAGTTAAAGGATTTAGTAGGATGGTTGTATGATTGGAATTATTGGAAATGGGTTTGTAGGAAACGCTGTACATCAAAACCTAAAAGATAAAGTATCTTGTAAAGTATATGATGTAGATGCTAATAGATCATCAAATACACTTTATGAAGTTTTGGAACAAGAATTTATTTTTGTTTGTCTTCCAACTCCAATGAAATCTAGTGGTGAGTGCGATCTTTCAATATTGAATAGTTTTTTCGACACTTTACCAGATTTAATTAACGGAACTTTTATTATAAAATCAACAGTACCTATTGGTACAACTAAAAAGTTTTCTGAAAGATATAATGTTATTCATAATCCAGAATTCTTAACTGCTAGAAATGCAGTAGATGATTTTAAAAATTCAGAGAGAAACGTTGTTGGTGGAAAAAAAGAATTATGTGAAAAATTTGCTGAATTTTTTGAGAATCTTTTCCCACATATTCCTAGTATTATAACAACCTCTGATGAAAGTGAATCTATTAAGTATTTTTCTAATACTTTTTTGGCACTCAAGGTTGCATACTTTAATAAAATGTATGACTTCTGTGAAAAACTTGGTATGGACTATTCCGTTGTTTGTAGTGGCGTAACCGCAGATAGTAGAATTGGAAAATCTCATTCCAAAGTTCCTGGTATTGATGGTGATCGTGGATTTGGTGGAACCTGCTTTCCTAAAGACCTCAACTCATTAATAGTTCAAATGGAAGGCGTTGGACTTGACACCGATATGCTAAGATCGGTATGGTCTTACAATCAGCAAATTCGTCAGGTCATAGACTGGCCTGTTACTTAAATGAACACTCCCAATTGGCAACACCATTCCAAGAAGGATCAGAAACGAAAACTTAAACCGCAAGCACTGAGGCAAGCAAAAGCACGACTTGCCCAGTTCAAAAAGCGTCACATGGGTCGTCCAAAGGGCGACCTTTCGTTGTATGATGGATTCATACGAAACAAAACCGATGCCTGTCTCGCACGAAATCAAATCCCAACTTGCCAAACTGCTTGCCACTGAGGATTTGGTGGTAGAGCACAAGAAGGTCTCTACTGCCTGCTTTAATGTCCATACTCGTGTACTGACGCTTCCTCTGTGGGAGAAAGCAAGCAATCTTGTTTATGATCTTTTGGTCGGACATGAGGTTGGTCATGCTCTCTTCACTCCCGATGAGGACTGGACTGATAAAATTAAAGTCCCTCCTCAGTTTGTGAATGTGGTTGAGGATGCTCGCGTTGAGAAACTGATGAAACGCAAGTATGCTGGACTTGCAAAGACTTTCTTCAACGGTTATAAAGAATTGAATGAGGATGACTTCTTTCAACTTGCTGATGAGGATATTTCTTCATTTAATCTTGCTGACCGTGTAAATCTTTACTTTAAAGTTGGTAATTTTATAACTCTGGACTTTAATCCTGAGGAACAAGAAATTATCGAACTGATTTCTGCATCTGAAACTTTCGCGGATGTTCTGATTGCTGCTGAAGAACTTTATAAGTATTGTAAGCAAGAAAAAGAACAGCAACAGAAGGTTGCCGACTTTGATTCTCACGAAACTCAGGGTGATTCTCAATCTCCCGCGAATGAAATTGTGGAGACTAATGACTCCTCTTCTGAGCAAGAAGACGATAGTGATAACTCTCAACCTCAGGAGAATCAGGGTGGTGGACAATCTGCTCATGGAGATCAAACGGAGGTTAAGTCTTCTGGCGAAGAGAAAGAACCAGAAGTTCGCACTGCTGATTCTCTGGAAGAAAAACTTCGTGATCTTGTTGGAAATGATTCATACGAGAATACTTATGTAGAAGTTCCTCAACTGAATCTTAATACTGTTATTGGTAGCAACTTTGAAGTTCACAAAGACATCAATAATTCCTTTGCCCACCAACAGAAACTCCACAACGAACACGCTAAAGAAAAAGGATACACTCCAGCAAATCTCTATAAAGAATCCGATACTGAGTTTCAAAAGTTTAAGACCTCAGCTCAAAAAGAAGTCAATTATCTAGTAAAAGAGTTTGAATGTCGTAAGGCAGCAGATCAGTATGCTCGTGCATCAACTGCCCGTACTGGTGTTCTTGACACTACTCGTCTTCATACCTACAAATATAACGAAGATTTGTTTAAGAAAGTTTCTGTGATTCCTGATGGAAAAAATCACGGTCTGGTATTTGTATTGGATTGGAGTGGTTCTATGGCAGATGTTATGCTCGATACTTGCAAACAACTTTTTAATCTTGTTTGGTTTTGTAAAAAAGTTGCAATTCCATTTGAGGTTTTTGCTTTTACAAATGAGTGGCGTCGTGGTGAGTATGATTATGAGAATGACCGATATCTTTCTGCTGACCGCACTCCGCATTATGAGAAAAAAGAAAGTTTGTTGGTTGTAGATGAAACATTTTCTATGATGAATATTCTCACCAGTAAAGTGTCTGGAAAAGAACTTGAAAATCAACTTGTCAACATTTGGCGTCTTGCGTATTGTTTTGCAAATTCGAGGCAATATCAATCTCCTTACACTTATCCTACCCGTTTGTGTCTTTCTGGAACTCCCCTGAATGAAGCATTGATTTCTCTTCATCAGATTCTCCCTAAATTTCAAAGAGAAAATAAACTCCAGAAAGTTCAATGTATCGTTCTGACGGATGGTGAGGCAAATCAACTCGTATATCATAAAGAAGTAAAACGTGCCTGGGAAAAAGATATTCGTCTTGGTACTGGATACGTAAATCCTCATACTACATTTCTTCGTGATCGTAAACTTGGAACTACGTATAAAATTGATAACGGATATCACACATTTACTGATACTCTTCTCAGGAATCTGAAGGACAAGTTTTCTTCCACAAACTTTATTGGTATTCGTGTTCTTGAGAGTCGGAATGCTCAGCGTTTTATTAACCTTTATCATTCTGCTTCTGATGATAACTTTAAGGAGTATCTTAAAATCCAAGATGACTGGAAAAAGATGAGGAGTTTTACCATTACGAACTCTGGTTATGATGCTTACTTTGGTCTTTCTTCTTCTGCACTTTCCCAAGATTCTGAGTTTGAGGTTTCTGATGGTTCAACCAAGGCACAAATCAAATCTGCTTTTGTCAAGTCTCTGAAGACTAAGAAACTCAATAAGAAGGTTCTGGGAGAGTTCATTTCTCTCGTGGCATAAATACCTAAAAAGTATCTGCTAATATGAAAACCTTTCAAGAGTTTATGAGTGAATGTTATTCCATCCAAGAGACATCTCTCACTCGTGTGATGAGAAAGTCTCAAAAAGGTGGGATGGCGATTATGTCTGCTCAGAGGGGAGACAAATCAAAATCAGAAAACAAAGCACGTTCAAAACAACTTGAGAAGGATGTAAGAGGTGCTGGTCTTCCAGGACCTACTAAAGTTGCTGGTAGATACACTGAAAACCCAGGAACTTCTCAGGAGAAAAAGGTAGCGGAGAAATCTCATATAGTTTCTTCCGGTAAAATGGGTAAGAAGAAGTTTAAAAAAGCAGTCACTAAACTTGGTAAAAAGTATGATCAAGACTCTGTATTGATTCAAAAGAAACCAAAGGGTAATGCTCAACTGGTTGGAACTAATAAGTCTTGGCCAGGAGAGGGTAAACGTGTTAAAGTGGGTAAAATGAATCCAGGTAAAACTGGAGAGTTTGATACTAAAGTTAAGAATAAAACATTTACCTACGAAGAAAATATGAACGAAGCTGGTGATTGGTGGCATCCCGACCCAGAAAAAGATCGTCGTATCAGTGGTGTTGGAAACAAAATGAGAGCGCGTGAAAATCGTGGACAAGATACTTCAGCGCAAACAAAACCTGACTATAGCAATAGGCTTAAACCAGGTGAAACATATATGCAATTTGCAAAACGTAAACAAGCAGAAAGATCTAAAAAATGAAGTCTAAATTTCCATTTGAACACGTAGTAAAATACGATACTAAAGAGGTGTGGATTAGGTGTAGTAGTAGTACAACTGCTATTGGAATTCCTGCACTAGTGGAAAAATATTATCCAGGATATACTGGGCATATCGCTAGTGCTGACTACCTCCAGAAACTCAAGAGCCAGATTGCAAACTGACCACTGGGGGTCCTTGAGACCCCCTTTTTCGTTTATAATGACTAGGTTGAAACAAAGCAAACGCCCCTGATTATGGCACTCTCTTCCGATTACATCCGCACTTCTCTCCAAGCACTTTATGGCAATACTGTCACTGGTGCTGATGTTCGTGCTTGGTGTGTTCTGAATGACTCTAATTATCAAACTGTCACCAAAAAAATTGAACAGTTTAAAGTTGGTCGTGGTAAATGGAATCTTGAGGTAACTCAACAAAAAGTGGAAGAGATTGAGCGTTCTTATCAAGCTCCTGCCGCTCTTCCTGCTGTGGAACAAAATCTTATTCCTGATAAAGATGATACCTTCGTCAAGTTTGGTAATTTTAATGATATTAAACGCATTATTCAGTCCCGTCTCTTTTATCCTACGTTTATCACGGGTCTTTCGGGTAATGGCAAAACGTTCTCTGTGGAGCAAGCTTGTGCTCAACTGAAGCGTGAACTGATCCGTGTGAACATCACGATCGAAACTGATGAGGATGATCTGATCGGTGGTTTCCGTCTTGTGAATGGTGAGACTGTGTGGCACAACGGTCCTGTGATTGAAGCTCTTGAGCGTGGTGCTATTTTGCTGCTCGATGAGGTTGACCTTGCTTCTAACAAAATTCTGTGCCTGCAATCTGTTCTGGAAGGTAAAGGTGTCTTCCTGAAGAAGATTGGTAAGTTTGTTCAACCTTCCGCTGGGTTTAACATCTTCGCCACTGCTAACACCAAAGGTAAGGGTTCTGACGATGGTAGGTTTATCGGCACCAACGTGCTTAACGAGGCGTTCCTAGAGCGTTTCCCTGTGACCTTTGAGCAGTCTTATCCTGCTCCTGCAACCGAACAGAAGATCCTTGAGGGCATCGCTCTGGACCTTGGAGTGGAAGACCGCGACTTTTGTAAGCGCCTTGTAGATTGGGCAGACATCATCCGTAAGACCTTCTACGATGGTGGTATTGAAGAAATCATCAGCACCCGTCGTCTGGTCCATATTATCCGTGCTTACAGCATCTTTGGCAACAAAGCAAAGGCAATTGATGTTTGTACCGCACGATTTGATGATGAGACCAAGACTGCCTTCATCGAACTGTATGATAAGGTGGATGTTGATTTCCAAATGCCTTCTTCTGGTCCTGAACTGACTGTAGAATACGTTGACCAACCCGCTCCTTTCTGATATAATTGGGGAAGGTAAAAAAGTGCCTTCTCCTTCTTTTTTATTGAATTAATTATTACTATGTCTGAACAAACAAATCATCTTTGGAAATACAACGAAGATAAAATCCTGAAGGACATTCAGGAATATGTGACGAGTACTTATGGAAGTCATTATTGTGGTCATAATGAAGACTACAAAGATATTCAAACTATCGATTTGATGGCAGCAAAAGACCTTGCAGTTGGTTTTTGCCAATCAAATATTCTTAAGTATAGTAGTCGATATGGTGATAAGGATGGGCGTAATAAGCGTGATTTGATGAAAGTCATTCACTATGCTATGCTTCTTCTTCACTTTGACGGTCATTATTCCCGCAAAGATAACGGACTCTCTGAATTTCGCTGATTATTATGAAACTCTCTGATAAAACTCTTACTCTTCTCAAGAACTTTTCTTCTATCAATCAATCTATCCTGTTCAAGGAAGGTAAATCGCTTCGCACCATTAGTGTGATGAAGAACATTCTTGCAGAAGCAACAATTGAAGAAGAACTTCCTAAAAATTTTGGTATCTATGATTTGAACCAATTTTTGAACGGACTTAATCTTCATCAGAATGCTGAACTTGATTTTCAAAATGATGGGTATGTTGTCATCAAAGAGGGCAAGTCTCGTTCTAAGTATTTCTTCGCAGATCCAAATGTAATTGTCACTCCTCCAGAAAAGGATATTGTTTTGCCGAGTGAAGATGTTTGTTTCCTTCTTGATACCAAAGAACTTGACAAGTTGCTTAAGGCTGCTGCTGTGTATCAACTTCCTGACCTTTCTGTGGTTGGTGAAGCGGGTGTGGTAAAATTGGTTGTACGTGATAAGAAGAACGACACATCCAACGACTTCTCTGTGGTAGTTGGTGAAACTGATGAAGTATTCACTTTTAACTTCAAGGTAGAAAATATCAAGATTCTTCCTGGAAATTATGAAGTTGTGATTTCTTCTAAACTTTTGTCACGATTTAAGAATACTGGGTTTAATGTGACCTATCATATTGCTCTGGAGCCTGATTCTACTTTTGGTTGATGAACATCTTTGTCACTTCTCCTTGGCCTGCTGAAAGTGCCATTTGCCTTCCCGATAAACACATTGTTAAGATGCCCCTAGAGTGCTGTCAGATGCTCTCTATTGTGGCATCAGAAAAGTGGGGGCATGGGTATGGCACCCTTCCTAAGGCAGATGGAACCCCTTACAAGACTGAGAAAGGAGCATTCCGCAATCATCCCTGTACCAAGTGGGCAATGGAAAGTATCCATAATTCCTACTGGTTAATTAAATGGGGATTGAACTTGTCTGATGAATACTGCCTGCGGTATAATAAAACTCACTCCTGCTATAAAACTCTTGTAGATGCATACTATTTGTTTCCTAAGGGTAAAATTACAGAAGTGACCCCATTTGCTCGTGCTATGCCTGAGGAATGGAAGTTTGACGAAACTATTGATACATTTGAAGCATACAAGAAGTATATTGCATCCAAACCTTGGGTGTCTGAAAACTATCTTCGTATGCCTGAACGCAAACCTGATTGGGTCTAAATTATGACAAGTGAATTTCTTTTTGTGGAGAAATACCGTCCTCAAGTAATTGAGGATTGTATTCTTCCTGATGATACTAAAAAAACATTTAAGGAGTTTGTAGAGAAAGGTGAGATTCCAAATCTCCTTCTCGCAGGGCCTCCTGGTATTGGTAAAACTACTATTGCAAAAGCACTATGTAATGAACTAGGAGCAGACTATTATGTTATCAACGGATCCGACGAAGGGCGTTTCCTGGATACTGTACGGAACCAAGCAAAGAACTTCGCTTCGACCGTCTCACTTACGGGATCTTCTAAACACAAGGTCATCATCATCG
>JACCDW010226098.1_pt1 | contig 72487 bp, 70 predicted proteins | sample 7449781 | NCBI WGS metagenome assembly JACCDW01 (sample SAMN15323449, study PRJNA562643) | freshwater metagenome | isolation source: river surface water | place: USA:Blue River Watershed | collected 2017-08-18
ATGTATAAACGGGTTATTCTCTAGGCCCCCTCACAGAAAGAAGAACCTTTAAGTCAATTTGACACGTCTGTCGGGAGCAGGCTATAGTGTCACTTACTCAATAACGGCTGAGAAATTACTCTCAATAAGGAAAGGTAGGCCGCCAATGAAGAACAACACAACCGAACCCAACAGTGGAAATAAAAGACCAAACGTTTTTCTCCACTACACAACAGCAGCAGTCCTTCTGATGCTGACGGCAAGCTCAGTTACGCCAAATACTACGTCTATGGCGTACGCTATGCCACCAGGCGGGGTAGTCCCTGCCGCAGCTACAAAAGTTCCTTCCGACAAAGTGTCGGCTCTACTTGGAGCGAGACCAGTTACTCTGCGCGAGTACAATCTCGAGATGCAAGTTGAGACACTAGAGGAACAACTCGCCAAGGCGGACGAACGCATCGATGAAAAAATCGCTGAGATCGACGCCGAGTTTGAGAAATATGAGACAGTAGACGCGCTTATCACAAAGCTTCACGGCTATGTAGGTAAGTCCCCCTACGTTCTCTCTGGAGTAGGACCAACAGGCTGGGATTGTTCCGGCCTAGTGATGTGGTTCTACAAGCAATACAAGGGCTACTACCTTGAGCACCGTGCATCAGCACAAGCTAATGGTGGCAAAGAAGTAGACGCCCCTATTCCAGGCGACATCGTCGCGTTTACATACAATGGATCAAAGAATGCATATCACGTAGGAATCTACGTTGGTGGCGGTCTGATGATTCATGCTAAGAACCGTGGCGAGGACACCGTTCTGGAATCAGTAAACAAATTTGCTGGAAAAAATAACAAGGTTGCATATATCCGCTACTAGTGTTATGCTAGCGGTATGAATACAGAAAACCTTGCTCCGACCGTCGGATGGTTGCTGTTCGTTTTAGTTATTGCAGCTCCAGTTGCAACTAGATTGATCAGCAACCTCCGTACGGCTCGCAAAATCCGCCAACACAAGAAGAACCTTCCAGGTCCCCTTCTCGGTGTTGTATACCCTGAACACAAAAGCTCAACGATTTACACTCGCACACACAAGGAGGACTAAGTGCGTTTATATCTCTTCCTGCGCTCCATTGTTTGGACCTCGGTTCTTTCCGTAGTCTTCACAATCGCGTCTATCATTTCGGCGTTTACTGCTCCGTACCTGACTCTAGCCTTAGGACTGGCGTCTGTTACTTTTGCCGTGCTTTCGCCTCGTCGCAGTGATTACTGATAGCGAATGGAAGTCCTCGGAATAATTGCAGGTATTATTTTTGCCATCCTTCTGCTTATGACCATATTTTCTGCAGTAGCCGCGTTCTTTATTATGACCGGACCTCCAGATGCATATGACGTAGACATCGAAGGAAAGCCCAAAAGAAACGACAACTAAAAATGCAACAAAAAACAAAGATCCTGACCGTTCAGAACTACGACGACTTTAGAGACATTCTCCCGAGCAGTGGGCTATTCGAAATGACCGACTGCGCAATAGAGATTTGGTGCCCTGAGGCATCTGAAGTCGAAGAAGTTCAGCGAATGGTCTCATTAATCGAGTCCATGGTTCACGTTACAGACGTGCGCGTTGGCTCAGATATCGAGAACTTGACATCCGAAGACTATCGTGTTGTAATTATCGAGGATAACAACAACATCGGTAAGAAACGCTTCATCCGATAACAAAAGAGAGAAAAATGACTACCACAAGTGACGACAAGAAGTACATCAAGAAGAATCAGCGTTTGCCCGAAGAGATTCGAATTCAGTTTGAACTTTTCGCCGACAACCAGAAGCGTGACTTACTTATCAAGCAGCTAGTTGATGCTAACTGGACTTACGAGGCAATCTCGAATGCTAGTGGACTTACTCGTGAACGCGTTCGTCAAATTGCAAATGCGTCTACTGCTTTGGCAGCAGAGTTCGACTACGACCTAGGCATTCAGATCCCTGAACCACCTACCGCCGTAGAGAAAGAGCCACGCAAATATATCGAGCCGTCTCCAGAGACCCTAGCTCGACTACTAGAACTTCAGCCATACGCTCAGCAGGTTCGTGCAAACGGAACTAAGTATCGAGCAGAGGCAGAGGAGTACACTGCGTTGCTCAACTACGCACGTACCGTTGAAAAGGTTACGCTTTACCGTTTGGCGAAGCGCCTTGGGATTACTCATGGTGCCATTCGATTCCGTTTGGCTCGTTACGGGTACATCCAGCCGAAGACTGCAAAGTCAAAGGTCTACCAGCCGATCCTGAAGGATAACCGCGCTAACGCTGACAAGGAATAGTTAAATGCAAGAACTAATTGATCAATACAACGTAGAACTTAAGCAGGAGAAGTTTGCCCTGCTAGTTGCAGCTCGAGTAAATGAAATACTTTCCGGAGAAGCAAAGGTTCTAGAGTTTGAAAAGATTGGTGGTATTTATTACACCACCGAACAAGAGACACTACTGAACGCGGACTTGATTGCTCGCACAGTATGCGCTCATCTACAACTACCAGCCAAAAACTAGGAGAGGTAATAAATGGCAGAAGAGAAGTGCCCGTTCCCGCATGGAGTCACGAGCTCCGGTGGAACATCTAACAAGCAATGGTGGCCAGACACACTGACCACTGATGCCCTAATTCACAACTCTGAGAAGAGCGACCCATTTGCTGACGAATGGGACTTTAACTATGCAGAGGGATTTAAGTCTCTAGACCTAGATGAAGTTAAGGCTGAAATTACTCGCGTAATGAAGACCTCACACCCAATGTGGCCAGCAGACTACGGACACTACGGGCCATTCTTTATTCGTATGGCCTGGCACTCGGCTGGAACATACCGCGCAACCGATGGTCGCGGTGGTGGCGGTCAGGGTCTGCAGCGTTTCGCACCTCTAAACTCTTGGCCAGACAACGTGAACCTAGACAAGGCTCGACGTCTACTTTGGCCAGTAAAGCAGAAGTATGGACGCAAGCTCAGCTGGGCTGACCTAATGATCCTCGCAGGTAACGTTGCGCTTGAGGACATGGGACTAAAGACCTACGGCTTCTCTGGTGGACGTGCCGATGTTTGGGAGCCAGACAACACCTACTGGGGTTCAGAGACCGAGTGGCTAGCCAACAAGCGCTATGACACCACTCGTGACGCTGGCACCCTAGAGAACCCACTTGCAGCTGTGCAGATGGGACTTATCTACGTAAACCCTGAGGGCCCAGATGGTAACCCAGACTTCAAGTTAGCTGCTGCAGACATCCGCGAGACATTCGGCCGTATGGCGATGAATGACGAGGAGACTGTTGCACTTATTGCTGGTGGTCACGCATTTGGTAAGACTCACGGTGCTGGCGATGCTGCGCAGGTTGGAGCTAACCCAGAAGCTGGAGAACTACACCAGGCAAACCTGGGCTGGCGCAACTCGCAGGGCAAGGGCCACTCGGAAGACACCATTTCTTCAGGTCTTGAAGTTACATGGACTCCAAACCCTACCCAGTGGGACAACGACTACCTAAAGATGATCTACAGCTATGACAAGTGGGAGATTGAAGAATCTCCAGCTGGTGCAAAGCAGTGGAAGCCTGTTGCAGATGAGATTCACTTAGCCCCTAAGGCCCACGGCGATGGATTCGTTGAGATTCGCATGCTCACTACCGATCTTGCTCTTCGCTTTGGTGACGAGAAGTACGATGCAATCTGCCAGAAGTTCCTTGCAGACTTTGACTACTTCTCTGATGTCTTTGCTCGTGCATGGTTCAAGCTCACTCACCGTGACCTAGGCCCACGCTCTCGCTATGTTGGCTCCGAGGTTCCTACCGAGGATCTAATTTGGCAGGATCCAGTTATTGGAGAGTCCCGCAGCAAGCTGAACGCCCCAGAGCTTTACTTGCTCAAGGCACACATCTTGTCCGAGATTGAGGCTGACCCTTCACTGACTCAGAAGCTGGTTCGAACTGCATGGGCGTCTGCGTCAACCTTCCGCAACACTGACAAGCGCGGTGGTGGAAATGGTGCACGTCTACTTCTCGAACCACAGATTAGTTGGGAGAACAACAACGCCGATGAGATCCACGAAGTTGTTGCTGTTCTAGAAAAGGTGCAGAAGGATACTGGCGTTCAAATCTCTAAGGCTGATGCAATCATCCTTGGCGGTAATGTTGCCATTGAGCGTGCAGCATCTTTGGCTGGCGTCTCAATTGAGGTGCCTTTCGAAAACTGGCGCACAGACACTACTCAGGAGTGGACTGACGTTGACTCCTTCAACTACCTAAAGCCTCTAGCTGATGGATTCATCAACTGGACAGCTGAAGGATATGAAGGCGTAGCCGAGCGTCTACTACTAGAGAAGGCAGCCCTACTTGGTCTGACTCCTCCCGAGCTGACTGTTCTTGTTGGTGGTTTACGTGTTCTTGGCGTCACTTACGGTGACTCAAAGCACGGTGTTCTAACCGAGACTCCTGGAGTTCTTGACACCTCCTACTTCCGCAACCTCTTGGATATCGACATCGCTTGGGCTCCAAAGGCTGACCAGAAGGGCGTTTACGGATCGCACTCTTACTACAACGGAGAGCGTAAGTGGACAGCTACCCGCGCAGACCTAGTCTTCGCATCGAACTCTGTTCTTCGCGCACTCGCTGAAGTTTACGCTTCAGAGGGAGAGTTGCACAAGTTCGTTTGGGACTTTGTCTACGTCTGGAACAAGGTAATGCGAGCAGATCAGTTCTAATACCTAGTATCAAAATTGGAGGCCCTCCGCGAAAGCGGGGGGCTTCTTTTTGTGTTAGAATCTTTTAGCCCCCTCCCGAACCAGTTAGGATTACCATGCTCTCTCAGTTAGTACGCGAAGCATCTAAAGATGCACACGTTGCCGCTGAGCGCAGTCCATTTATGGTTGCTCTGATGAAGGGTGATTTGCCATCAGAGGCATATTTTGACTATCTCGCTCAGCTTGCTCCAATTTATGAAGCTATTGAAAAATGGGAAGGCAAGCTGCCATTTTTCGACCGCAGACTTGATCGGTTTGAGCGTATCATTGCAGACTTAGAATATATCGGCACCAGAATTGTTCTGAACGAGACTATTGCATATGTAAAGCACATCAAGAAGTTGATTCAGAAAAAGGATGAAGTCCGAATCCTTGCTCATCACTACGTCCGCTACTTAGGCGACTTGTCTGGTGGCCAGGCGATCGGTTCACTAGTTGCACGCAATCTGTCTATCCCACCAAACTTTTTATCTTTCTACGACTTCGACGACATTGGCGATCGCGTCCGCTACAAGGAAACCTACCGCGAGAATCTAGATACTCTTATCGCAGAGAAGGACTACCAGAAGTTCATTGACGAAGCAATCCTTGCTTTCGAATACACCAGAAAAATTTTTTCTGGATTAAGCGAAAAGTGGTCGACTGACACAGAATAGTGTGTTAGGATATTTCCAACAACGATCCGACGGGAGAGTTGGAGTATGGCCGAATAACTCGCAAAGCTATATGGGGCGGGTAAGGCACAGGCGGTCCTTAGCGGGATAGTTAGCGACTAAACGTCTGGTGGGCTCAAAAGCGGATCTACTGGAACCGTAATAGCTAGGCCCTGGTGGTAAAAAGCAATCCACCTATTCACACTTAACACCCTCGCTCCGGCGGGGGTGTTATACTTTTACTAGGTAGTTGCTGGTTCTATGTGCTGGCTACTTGCAAGGGCTACCTGCCGACAGTCGGTCGCCCCCAGGGTAAGCGATATCCCTGGTCCAGGACCCGCTCCAATGGCATCGTCAATTTGGAGTAGCCAGATCCGTATGGTTCGTGGAGGTGCAAATCCTCAGGGTTCACAAACAGTAATTCTCTTCTCGGATGGGAACTCTCGCCCGACTACAGAATACTGGGAGCCAGATCTATTGCCGCGGCAGGTCTGGCTCTACTCTTTTATAAGGTACAATAAGTTCCTATGGGTAAAAGTATTATGGAGCGACTCGCTGAGCTCCCGGAAGATGAACGTGCTTTGCTACTAGCCGGCATGGATCCAGAAGCTCTTGTCTGGGACTGGTCTGTATGGGGGCGTCCAGAACAGTTTGCTCCAGAAGGCGATGACTGGAACGTCTGGCTCGTTCTTGCTGGTCGTGGTTTTGGTAAGACTCGCCTGGCGTCTGAATGGGTGCGCGAGCAAGCCAAGTACACTACTGAAGGTCAGCGTCGCTTTGCTCTAGTTGCTCGTACCGCAGCTGACGTGCGTGACGTTATCGTTGAAGGTGAGTCTGGAATTATTAATATCTCGCCGCCATCCGAGAAGCCTCACTACGAGCCATCCAAGCGCCGTCTAACTTGGCCTAATGGAAACACCGCCACCCTCTTCACCGCAGATGAGCCTGACTCGCTCCGTGGTCCGCAGTTCACTCACGCCTGGGGCGATGAGATCGCAGCTTGGCGTCAGACCCCTGACGCTGCTGGTATGACAGCATTTGATAACCTCCGAGTTGGTACTCGTCTCGGTCGCAGCCCGAAACTCATCTGCACCACTACGCCTAAGCGCGTCCCGCTGCTCTATAAGTTAATCGAAGAGTCACGAACCGATCGACCTGGCGGCGCTAAAGTTGTCGTTACCAGAGGTTCGACTCTAGATAACGCGGGAAACCTGTCTCAGGCGTACTTGGACACTATTACTGGGGTATATGAAGGCACTCAGTTGGCTCGTCAGGAGCTCTACGGTGAGATGCTTGACGACGTAGAGGGAGCTCTTTGGAATGAAGAGATGGTTGAGAGTGCTAGAGAAGCATTTTATCCTCCTGCTACTCCGCTACGTGTTATCGGCGTGGACCCTTCGGTTGCTGAGAATCCCCGTGACGAATGCGGTATTGTTGTCTGCGCGGCGACTGCAGAGCCAGACCTCTATAAGCGCAATGCTTGGGTTCTTGAGGACGCTACAGTTCATGGTTCCCCAGACACCTGGGCCCGCAAAGTTGTGGAAATGGCTCGCAAGTGGGGTTGTCCCGTTGTTGCCGAGGTTAATCAGGGAGGCGCACTCGTTAAGAATGCCATCCTCTCGATTGATCCAACCATTAAAGTCCTAGAAGTGCACTCCAAGTACGGTAAGCAACTCCGTGCAGAGCCTGTTGTGCTTGCATATGAGCAATCTCGTGTCCACCACGTTGGTTACTTGCAAGATTTAGAGTCTCAGATGTATTCTTGGATCCCAGAAAGCGCATCTAAGTCACCAGACCGCGTGGACGCACTAGTCCACGCACTAACTGCGCTTCTAATTAAGCCACCACCGGGCTTTTCAGGTGGAAAAATACGTGCAAAAAGCTTTGCAGACCGTAAATTAGGGGTTGTAAACCCCAATAATAGGCCTGCAGGGCGAATTTTTAGGGTTAAGTAATGAGAATTGTGTTAGATAGGTTTCCTTGCCACTTAGCAGCAATTGGGCCAGGAAAAGTTGAAGATGTGACTACTATGCGCAGCTTTGAGCCCACTCCTGGGTCTAATTACCTAGAAATTACTCGTGTAATAGTCACTGACGAGCACATTATTGTTGCAAAAGATGGAACTGATGGTCCTCAGATAGTCTTTCGAGAGAAATACGAGACCTTTATACCATCTAAAGAACCTACAAAAGATTCTTTTGTTGTCACAGTCTCCGGAAAGATGCTAGCATTCAAGAAAGATACTGGCTGTGGCTGTGGATCTCGCCTCCGTGGGTGGAATCCATACAACACCATAGGGTCAATTAAGGATTAACATGGAAATTAGTGCAGTAACATTTGCAATCTTGGCACTTGCTGCTTATAGGTTGACGCATTTGATCACTACTGATGCAATTGCCGATGGATTTCGCACAAAAGTGTGGAAAAAGTTCCCACCATCAACAAAAATTGGATATTTAATCACATGTAACTGGTGCACCGGCTTTTGGGTCGCACTATTTATGTCTATTTTCTGGCTAACTTTACCGCAGGCTGCGTTTGTGGTATCATTAGTCTTGGCTATTTCTGCTTCAATCGGGCTTTTGTCAGCTTGGATTGAACGATAACAGGTAGGAGCCCCGTCTTGGGTATTTTTAAGAAAGAAAACGCGAAGCAACCGAGTGAATCTCGTAGAAATCTGCGTGCGTCGGCTCCAAAGAACGCTACCCGCGTTGCTCCTGGTGTTTCGATTGACTCTTTCGGCATTGTTTACGCAGAGCCTCAGGTATTTAACACTCCACGACCACTGACAGCTGCTGCTGCACAGGTAAATCTTCAGGACAAGGGCGAGGCGGAGCTATTTAAAGCTCGCCGCCAGTCTGCATCTACCTCATGGCAGAGCGAAGCTTGGGAGTATTACGACTCGATTGGTGAAATTAAGTACGCATTCAACTTGGTTGCGTCTGTTGTTTCACGTATTCGACTCTACGCTGCTGCTATCAACAATCCGAACGAAGCCCCTGCCCCAATCGAGGATGTCTCGAAGGTAGACTCGCGACTAGCTGCTGCTGCACAACGTGCTTTAGAGCGTCTAAACTCTGCATTTGGTGGTCAAGCTGGCCTTCTCAAGGATGCGGCTCTCAACTTGCAGGTTACCGGTGAATGCTACCTGGTTCAGGTCCCAGAGCGAGTAGGCTCCGGATTGCCAGAGAGCTGGGACGTTCGATCAGTAGACGAACTTCAGGTAGATGCAAAGGGTAACTACATCATTAACCCACGTCGCGATGTTGGCAACGGTGGCATGATGTCGCAGGGTAATAAAGAGGCTATTGCACTTCCTAGAAACTCTTTTGTTGGTCGAATTTGGCGTTCACACCCGAGATATACCCAGGAAGCTGATTCTTCGTTGCGCGGTCTACTAGATCTTTGCGCTGAACTTCTACTTCTAAACCGTACTTTCCGTGCAACTGCACGTTCCCGCCTCAACGCTGGTGCACTTTATCTTCCAGATGGTCTATCTGTTGCTGCTGGGCCAGATCCAGACTACCCATACGATGAAGATGGCAACTACAACGAGTCATATACTCCTGAAGAAGCCGCTGATGACTTCGAGGATCAGCTCATTGACGCTATGACCACTCCGATTAAAGACGAGGACTCTGCGAGCGCCGTTGTTCCGCTAATCATCCGTGGTCCTGCGGAACTTGGCGACAAGATTAAGCAGTTTAAGTTCGAGCGTTCGTTTGACCCATCACTGGCACAGCGTGCAGACCGTGTACTAGAGCGCATCATGCAGGGCCTAGACGTCCCTAAAGACGTTGTGACGGGACTTGCGAACGTTAAGTACTCCAACGCCTTACAGATCGATGAAGCCCTCTACAAGGCGCACATCGAGCCTCTGATGCTACTTATCGTTGACGCACTGACTGTAATGTACCTGCGTCCATATCTGGTTGCAAACGGATATTCTCCTGAGGAAGTTAAGAACGTTTGCATCTGGTACGACCCAAGCCTTGTTGCAACTCGCAATGACCGTGCTGCTGATGCAGATATGGGATTTGACAAGCTTGCAATCTCGTACGATGCCTGGCGTCGTGCTCATGGATTCTCGGAGACCGATGCTCCAGATCCAAACGAATACGCACTGCGTCTCGTAATGTCTAAGGGACAAGTAAGTCCTGAACTCACCGAGCGTTTGCTAGGTCAGGTTGCACCAGACCTAATGGGTAGTGTTCGTGAACAAGCAATGGCCGAAGGTGGTAAGCCTATTCCACCAGACGTTGATCAACTACTACAGGGCGGACAGCCTGCAGCTGCACCAGCAGCTGAAGCAGCTCCCGCTCCCGCACTAGCAGAGCCAGAGGCATAACATGGAAAGCAGCAAGATGGATGTGGCACAGAAGTTAGCAGTATTGCTATCTGATGTGGTTACAGCAAAGTTTATTCTTCAGGGATATCACTGGAATGTAATGGGGCCTGACTTTGGCGAGTACCATGAATTTTTTGGTACCCTCTACGAAGATGTCGATGGGTCAATTGATGACCTAGCAGAGAACATCTTGAAGGTTGGATACCCTGCTCCGTATCTTCTAACTGACTTTGTTGAGATGTCATGCATCAAGGAAGATCGCCAGGATGGAAGCTCCAGCAGGTTCTTACTAGAGTCTTCTCTTCGAATCATGCAGCACCTTTACGAATGCCACGAAGAAGCTTTCCGTCACGCTAACCACTGCAACCTGCAGGGATTGATGGATTTCTTAGCTGCACGCATGGACATGTACGCAAAGTGGATTTGGCAGATTAAGGCATTTTTAGGGGTTCGCTAATGGAATACATCGAAAAAGTATTGCTAGCTACTGGTGGTCATGCTGCACCAGAAGAGATTCTAGACGAAGAAGAAATTGTTGCGCCAGAAGCTTCCGAAGAGGAAGCAGCTCTGGAGAAGAACGAGGATGACCCATGCTGGTCTGGCTATGTTCAGGTTGGTATGAAGGAAAAGAACGGAAAGATGGTCCCAAACTGCGTGCCATCGTCCGCGTCTATCGATTATCTAATTGACGATCTGAACTCAGCTTTCGGCGTCTCCAGGCACGTAACAAAGGAAGCTTCTTATGAAGTAGCTAGACGTGCTCTAGATAAGTACAGTTATCTATCCTCATGTGAGGATATCCATGCCGCTATTATGTGGGAACTTCACTCATTCGTCGAGTATGCAACTACTGGATACGTTGAGGGGGAGGACTTCTCTGAGTATGCAGAGTTTACTGCTGCCGGACACCCAGACACGGAGTGTTCAGTCTCAGCTGCAGCAGCCTGGGTCGCAGGAGCACCAGACCTAGATAATTCAGGCAGAGAGGCTTTGCTTACAGCATTCAGCGAAGACTCTGACTACGTTAAGTCACTCCATGCAAGCACTAGAATTAGAGCTATGGTATCGAGTGGATCGCTTACCGAGACAACTTTAAAACAAATCAAGAACCTATCTGATCGCTACTCTAAAGTCAATTAACTTTTATTAGGGTAAAATTTTAGATAGCTTCTTATCTTAATTTGTAGAGGATATTTCATGTCCGAAGACTTGACCTTCACCGCTCTTACCGCTGGCATTGGCTTCAATGACGGTGCCAACAAGGGTTTCTGGCGAATCCAGCCTCGCGATGACGAGGGTCAGTGGATCGAGATGGGTGCGGATGTTCTGTTCCGTTTCCGTACCGGTAAAGGTAACCTAGTAGTCGCAACCGAACGCGGTGTGTATGTCGGCCCATCTGGTAAGCCAGGCTTCGCTCGAGTTATGGTTCCGAAAGACACCGAGTCTGGTCTTAAGGCTGGCGTCTACGAAGTAGAGTCTAGGAACTTACAGCAGTTTAAGGCGCTACTCCCTAGCGAAAAGGGCGGCGCTAAGGGCAGCAGAACAGATAAGTTCGGTAAGCCAGTAAAAACTCTTGCTGACTCTCAGCTGCCTGACCTAGAGAATCTTCTTTCTGGATCTCAGGAAATCACCCCTGAGGATGAGCGTCTTGCACGAGGAGAATTGACTCCAGAGGAGAAGGCCGCTGAGCAGGACGGTAGAGAGAAGTCTCCTATTGCTGATATGCCAGCAGGCTTCGAGGCAGAAAACCCAGAAGAAGTTAAGAAGCTGCTTCGTGAGTCTGGCGTAGATCCAGACGAGTTCGACAAGGGGCCACAGATTCAGGCAATGGAGCCTGACCTGACTTCTCGTGACGCAGTATCTGAGATCATGGCTGACGTTCAATACAACGGCGACACAAAAGAAACTGTAGAGACTTTAATTCAAAAGGCCGAAGAGCAAGCCAAGATTAAGAAGGTTAAGGGATTTAACCTAGACCGCGGTAATGTAATTCGCGGTAGCGATGGCAAGGACTACACCATCGAAGACATCAACCTTGAAGCTGGTTGGATGAAGCTTATTGCTCCTGATGGCCGCAAACTAGGTAGAGAGATTCCAGACCCAAGAAACCCTGGGCAGACTAGAAGAACTGACCTATTCCCAATTGACCCAAAGAAGGAATACTCTGTTGTTCAGGGTAAGAAGGGTCTACCTAAACCAGCAAAGCCAGCACCTAAGGCGGAAATTCCAGCAGCTCCAGAAGCTCCTACTGATGTAACTCCAGAAGCTCCTGAAGCTCCGGCAGCACCAGAAGCTCCAGCGGCTGAAGTTCCAGCAGCTCCTGCGAAGCCTCAGAAAATTGGCGCAGCTAAGCGTCGTATGGATGATGGCAAGGTTATTAAGCGTCAGGCATTCTCTGAGGCTGACCTAGAAGAGCTACGTAAGACTAAGCTAGATGAGCTAGTAAATGAGAATGGCGAAGCTGTACTAGAGACCGACGCCAAAGGCAAGGTTCGCCGCCCTCGTGACCCCAACGCTATGTTGAACTTCTTGGCTGACACATACAAGAACTCGAAGTTCAACGATCGTGACCAGCTAGTTCTTATGCGTGAAGTTTCGAATGAAAACGGCAAGAACATTCAGTGGGAGATCCGTGCTGCTGTAACCGGTGAGAAGAAGATTGCCTACATGTTCAACTTCAAGGATTTGGACACTGGCGAAGAGCAGACATTGCTACACAAGGATGCTAGAGACTCTGTTCAGTCGCTAATCGGTAAGACTAACGGTCCAGAAGTCCTAGCAGACATCCTCACCGGTAAGCAAACTCGTAAGTTTAGCCCAACGTTTGACACTGCAGTTCACGCTAATGACGTTATTGAACGTGCTATGTACTTCACATACCAGGGAAGAACTAAGAGCATTGCTGATAGCGTTAAGTATTACTCCACTGGCTACGCTGAGCGAGTCAATCCTGTAAACGGAACACTGCTAGAGCAAGAAGTTCCAAGCACTTTTGATGCTTATTTTGCTAAGGATAAGGATGCTCTAGCTGCGCGTCTTCGTGCTGTGTTTGGTCGTATTCCAGCTGATACAAAGTCACACGAAGAGGCAAGAACTGCAATACGCGAGCTTTTCGCTGAGCGCTACCCAGAAGAAGATGCTCGTAGCTTTGGTATGGCTGTTTCTATGGCGTCGAAGGCCGTCCGAGAGGGCCTACTAGACACACCAGAAAACCGAGCTGTTCCTTGGTCGTCCAAGGACAAAGTAACGCCAGTCGAGATCGGTCAAGTAGTCGAGTACACCAACAACATCAAGGAAAAGTCGGTAGTACGAGTAATTGCCAAGCAGAAGGTGAACACCTCTAAGCCTACTCAGAGTGATGACATCTTCGACTACGGTGACTATGTAACCGTAATTGACGCTGACGGTAAGCGTACATCACTACCTACCACAAGCCTAGCGATCTTGAAGGACCAGAACACCGAGCTGACTTCATACAAGGGTAGAGTCTCCGGAGCACGCCTACGTGAAGAGCGCGGTGTGTTCTACACTCCTGGAACACTCAGATTCCCTGGACAGACTAGTATCCCGGACAAGATCAGCAAGGTAGATGACCTGGTACCAGGCGACAACTTCTACGGCAAAGAAGGCGAAAACCTAGGTGTTGTAGTTGAGTCAGTCCCTATTGTCGGCAAGAATGACAAGAAGGGTTTCGGTATTCTATACATCAACCGTGATGGAGAAGTTAAGAAGGCTGCAGTTGCTGCTGGAGAATCACGCGGACCTAAGTTGATTACAAGCAACCAAGAAGCAGAAGCCCCTAAATCGACTAAGCCAATCATCTCTGACACAGATCAGTCTGACCCAGATTTCGACCTTGACTCGATCGAGTTTGAGACCGACCCAGATACAATTGAACGCCCTAAGAGCGTGGGTCTAGACTTCACAGTTCCAGCTAACGCTAAGCGCAACGCTGAGCAGCAGTTGAAGCTAAATGAAGAAGTACAGAACGAGATCAACGAGATGGCTTCCGAGCTCTCTAACCGATTCCCTGGTTGGACCTTTGACCCATCATCAATCAGTGCTTCATCATACTTCAACGCAGACGAGCTAGCTAAGCTTGTTGCTGCAGCTAGGTTGGAGTACCCAGATCTAACTGACTCTGAAATTAGAACACTTCTTGAGTTAAAGCACTCTAAGCAGCGTGGATTCTTTGGCTTGACTAAAGAGCGCATGATCGAGCAGCTACTGAAAGACTCTGCTAGATTCAAGAAGAACGACGGAGCTATCCGAGATGTGTTTGTTGACGTCAAGTTGGACCCAGCTACTAAGAAGATCGTTCCAGCTTTTGCCGATCAAGAGCTGAAAGAATACTTCGACACCATGTCATCTATCGACAAGTTTATGGCTGACAATGGTCTAGCTGATGTCTTCGGTGAGATGAACCATGGAATTCGTTTGGTTGACCAGACCTCTAAGTTTAGGTCTCTATACATGTCCATCGGTCGCGACTTCCCATCCGAAGGGACACTGGGCGTCAACATTGCGTACAAGGATCTGGATGGAAACCTCATTACTTCTATCCTTGTAAATGGTCAGCGCCTACGTAACTCGAACCTTGGAGAGGGTGACTTCTTCGGTACTCCATTTACTCACGTGATCGCTCACGAGTTCGGACACACCATCCAGAACTACATCAACTTCCGTGGCTTTAAGGCTGACCCGGCATACGCCGAGGCAGCTAAGGAAAAGATCACTAGATACGGTGAGAGCAGCTTTGGCGAGCACTTCGCGGAGTCATTCTCTAAGTACCTACAAACCGGCGAGGCAACTCCAGCGTTCCTAGACTTCCTTCGTAGTTCTGGAATCTTGAAAAACTAATTAGAGTAGGATAGAGTTTGACTATGAACATTGACGGAAAAGAAAACGTGATCACAATCACGATTGACACTGAAGAGGGCCCCGTAGAGGAGCGAGTCGACTTAGATTCGCTGTCTCTAGACGAAGTTGCCGAGCTGGTTTCACTCGTCCCTGGCATCAAAGAATACTACGGCATGCGCCTAGTTAAGGAACTTAAAGACTAGCTAAATCAAATACTATGGTAAAATATTATTTGATGCTGGTTGTGCCAACTATCGATTAGGAAAAAGATGGCTGAAGATACTAAATATGCAGATTCAGAGCTAGTCTCTCTCTACTGCTACGTAAACAAAGATACTGGCATCGTCGACGCTATCTTGACTTTTAACCTATTTGGAAATGCCATCAGAAAAAACTCTGAGTGGGATCTTGTCCCTAGGACTGACCCGGAACTAGTTGGCTACCTGAACAGTGAAGACTATGACGTCTGGAAGATTGATTGGGATAAAGAACCAATCATTGGTGCTGACCCTGCTAATGATAGCGAATGGGAGCACCAGCTAGTTACAGCATGGGATAACGGAGAGAAGCTACAAGCTAGCGACCTAGAAAAGTATGCCCACAAGATTAATGTAGAGTTTGACGACTCTACTCAGGAGTAATAGTGTCAAATTCTAAGCTATACACAATTCCTGGAGGCGTCCAAAAAGAAGCCAAAAAGGCGTTGGAGTGGAGAAAAGAGCACAAGCGCGGCGGAACACCCGTTGGCTTGAACACTGCCCGTACCCTAGCTAAGGGCGGCCAAATCGGCATTGAGAAGATCCGTCACATAGCGAAGTACTTCCCTCGTCACGAAGTTGACAAAAAGGGCAAGGGCTGGGCTCCTGGCGAAGACAACTTCCCATCTAATGGTCGTATTGCATGGGCTCTATGGGGTGGTGACGCCGCTTGGCGTTGGGCCTCTGCAATTGTAGAGCGTGAGAACAAGAAGAAGGCAACCACTGCTGGTGGTGCCTACGAATTTGTAGAAAACGAAAATACTGTCGATGAGCTAGATGCATTTAAGATGGCTCACGAACTTGACCCATACATGGGCCCAGAATTTATGGCTCGCGTTCGTCTAGACAATACTGGAATTGACCGACTATACAAAATTGAAGTAGACGGCCAAGTCTACCTGTGGGACGGTTCCGGCTGGGACAACATGGGCCACGTCGATGGCGACGTCTACTCATATGACGCAGCTCTAGATGATCCTAACGATGTAGTCGAGAAAACTCACGTTCTAATTGACCCATCTTCTGCAATCATCATCTCTGCTTTCCTTCAAGAGCGCCCATTCCAGCCAGTCACCCTAGATGAGATTGACCCTGAAGAGACTGCTCTTATGGCAGAGGGCTTAGTCGAAGAAGACTTTGCTATGATTGATCGCGTTATTACGGCAGCAGGTGAAACTCCTATTGGCGGTGGCACTGCTAGAGATGGAAACTATACCCCAGAAGAGCGTTCAGACTTGGCGCAGAAGCAGCCAAGAAATGCTAACGGAGAGTTTGTCAAGGTAGGCTCTAGGACAATTGTTGCAGGCGATAAGGAACGTGGCTCTGGAACTATTGAAGATATCGATAGAACTACTGGAAAAGTTAAGGTTCGCCTAGACAGCGGTAAGTTAATCTCTGTGGATGCTCAGTACACTCAGGGCGAAGAGGATTTTGATGGTCCTACAGTTATGCCGGAAAAGCTGGCACCTATGGATCTTTCCGGAATTCTAGCCGAGCCTAGAACTCCATCTAACATGCCAAAGGCACATTTGCCAGGCACAATGAAGCCTCTTACCCGCGCTGATCTCTATAAGATGATCACAAACTATCCAGCGTTCGTTAGAGAATCTAGGGCTTCGTATAAGCTGCACGCAGACAACCCTAAAGGTTTGAAGGACTACGACAAGAAGTTTGTTAAAGACCGTCATGGATTGACTGTCACATCTTCCGCTGGAGTTCCAGCCGAAGAGGCAATCGGATCACCTAAAGAGTCTGATGTACCAGCTAAGTACCTAGCACTAGTTTCCCCGGATGACCATGAAGCTGTTATGGACTTGATTGCTATCACCCCTGCTAGCAAGACGTCCACCGAGCCGCAGGTATTTGTCCGTGAAGACAAGAAGTGGGTTCCAAACGAGCAGATTCTTCTTGACTTGAAGTCGGCATCGCCTCCACCAGTTGTAGTTCTAGATGACAAGGCTGTCTTGAACGATGTACTGCTTCAGGTTGATGACAAGGCAGTTGTTCAGGCTTCAGCATTTGAATTCTCACTCATGTGGGAAAAATTTGTAGAGCCGATCCTTGCTGCTGGCGGACTAGACCGCAACCGTGGCAATGCAGAGGAACTTCGTCGCTACTGGACTCGTGGTAAGGGTGCACTCAAGATCCGTTGGGGCACTCCTGGAGACTGGACTCGCTGTGTTCGCCAGCTTTCCAAGTACATGGGACCTCGTGCGAAGGGTTACTGCCAACTCCGTCACAAGGAAGCAACTGGTGTCTACACCGGAAGCAAGTTTAACCCTGGTCGCAAGAATAAGAACTTCAGCGGACTAGAAAATCTTTACATCTCTGAGGAGAACTTCGCAGAGACAATGATTGAGAAAGCTAGACTATCTGCTCTAGCAGCTGATGCCCGTGAAAAGATCGGTCTAGTTGCTTCAGTTAGAGCCGAAACTGGTGCTAGCTTCACAATTCCTATGCTTGTACCAGAAGAAACCGAGTCTGGAGATGGAAGAAAGTTCCGTAAGGGTGCTATCACAACTCGCGATCTCCCAGTCCCACTGCTATGGCAGATTAAGACTGGTGCTGGTCACGATGGCTCTGTTGTAGTTGGTCGTATCGACTACATTGAGCGTATCGAAGGCGGCATGGGCAATGCCTATGGTGTATTCGACACTGGACCATACGGAAGAGAAGCCGAACGACTAGTTCGTTACGGATTCCTACGTGGTGTTTCCGTAGACCTCGACCAGTTCGAGGCTAAGGAAGAAAAGAAGCCGCAGGAAGAGATGGCTGAGGGAGATGGGCAAGAATTTGGTAAGGATAAACTTACCATAAATAAGGCCCGCATAATGGCTGCTACAATTGTAGCTAAGCCAGCATTCCAGGAATGCTCTATTTTACTGCAAGCTGAAGGGGACCAGGAGGAAAACGTGACCCCAGAAGATGGCGTATACGAAGAGTCTATGCAGGACTTTGCTGACGTCGAACCTATTCTAGCTTCTGGCTTCTTGAAGTCAGAGATTCCTATGACTCCTCCAGCTGACTGGTTCGAGAACCCAGGATTCACTAAGGCTACCCCGCTCACCGTTACCGATGACGGCCGTGTTTATGGCCACATTGCTGCTTGGAATGTCAACCACATTGGTCTTCCACGCGCTACCAAGCCACCACGTTCTCGTAGCAAGTACGCATACTTCCACACTGGAGTTATTCGCACCGAAGCTGGCACAGACGTTCCAGTTGGTCAACTTACTTTGGCTGGTGGACATGCCCCTCTAAATGTTGACGCCATGACTGCTGCTAAGCACTATGACGACACTGCGTCTGCGGTAGCAGACATCCACGTTGGAGAAGACGAATACGGAATCTGGTGCGCTGGATCCCTGCGTCCGAACCTAGATGAACTTCAGATTCGCGCACTTCGTGCTTCTGCTCCATCTGGCGACTGGCGTCCAATCAACGGTGCCCTAGAGCTCGTTGCTATTTGCCAGGTCAATGTTCCAGGCTTCCCAACTGCTCGTGCCATGATCGCTTCTGGTAAAGTCCTAGCTCTAGTTGCAGCTGGTGCTAGCTACCTAGCTATGATGAAGTGCTCGGGTGCCGCATGTGCACTATCCACTAAGGCTGACATGCTTGGTCAGCTTGCAGCCAGTGCTCCTGACCTAAAGAGCCGTGTCAAAGAGGCTAAGAAGGCACTACGTGCAGCAAACTTGCAAGCACTAACTGCCAGCGCCGCCGAGCTTCGCGAGAAGACTCTGATTGCTGCTGCTGTAGCTGAACTAGCCAAGATCTCGGAAGAAGAGCGTATGGCTCTTGCTAAAGAGGGCAAGGCTATGCCAGACGGTGCATACCCTATTAGAAACGTAGATGACCTTAAGAACGCAATCCAGGCATATGGACGTGCGAAAGAGTCAGAGCGTCGTGCAGTACGTAAGCACATCATCAAGCAGGCACGCAAGCTTAAGCAGGAAGCTCTAATTCCATCACACTGGAAGAACGCCGACTCAGCCGAGGCCGCTAGCATCGTTGCATCTATGAGAGCAAAAGCAGAGGCGGTGGTGGCTGCTGCCCCAAAAGCCGAAGAGATCTCTGACGCAGACCTAAAAGAGCTACGTAAAGCTAAGAAGGAAGCTGAAAAGCAGACTGAAGAAGAGATCGCACGCGCTGAAGATGTTAAGGCTGGCCGCACTACTGTAGAAGACAAATATGACGCAGAAGGTCGCCAGAAGTATGTTTCTGGCGTTAACCAGCCTCGTGATGCTAAAGGTAAGTACCGCACTGTTCTTGCTCGATTGAAGCAGGACCTAGGTGTTGCAGGTCTAGCAAAGGCCCTAGAAAAGGCAGAAGCTGCTGAAAATCTAGATTTTGCTGGTGACTATGCAGCATCAGTCGGTGCCAGCAACGAACTACTTGGAATGATCGACCGCCTAGACTCTGGTGCTCTAAACGCTAAAGCTCTAGAGAACGTTCGACTTACTGCAGCAGAGCTTGGTAAGACAATTGCCAACCTTCCATTACCGTTCGGTAAAGAAGCTGATAAGATTAAGTTTAGCGATCTACCTGCTGGACTCAAGGACCTCATCGATTCGATGATTACTCGAGTTGAAGCAAAGATCGGTAAAGAGGATGCAGATATAGCTACGGCAGATCTTAAATCCTACATGTCCGGAGCAGATGTTTACTCTCAAGGTGAGGTTCAATCACAGATGAGTAAGCTGCTCCGACTCCTTACCTAAAAAATAAGGTAAAATTATCCGTAGGTGGAGTGCCTCGCGCCGTGTTGCGTAGAGTCCCTCGGCCTTGACTGTAAATTGGGTGTAAGTCACACCCACAACTAACTGGCCTAGGAGGTACAGTGTACGACCAAATCAAGACTCAGCTTGACACTATCACTGAGCTTAGCGATGAACAACTCGCAGAGCTTCAGGCAGATATTGTCAGCCAGTTTGAAATGGTTGAGGGCGAAGACCCAACTCCTGAGACAGTTGATGCTATGACGTCGCTAGCCGACTCTCTTGACATCGTACGTGGTGAACTCGCTAACCGCGAGGCTATGGCTGCTGAGCTTGCTCAGCGTGCTGCCGAGGCAACTGCCCGTGTCAAGGGCCAGGTTGCCGACGAGGGAGAAGAAATGGCTATGACCGAAGAAGAGCCTACTGAAGAAGTAACTGAAGAAACCCCAGCTGAGGAAGTTCCTGCAGAGGAAGTTCCAGCAGAAGAGGTTACTGAGGAAACTCCAGAGGCCGCCGAGGAAACTAAGGAAGAAGAAGAAAAGGAAGAAGAAATGTCAGTACAGGCATCAGCTTCTGAGCAGGAATCTTCTGCCGAAGCGATTACCGAGGCAGCTACAGTTGAGACCGCAGAGGTTTCAGCCCCAGAAGCAGAGCTATCTGCAGCTGAGGAAACCGTAGTAGAGGCTCCAGTCGAGGCCGAAGCTTCAGTTGAAGAAACTGTAGTCGAGGCTTCAGAGGTTACCGAGGCTTCCGTAGAGGAAAGCACCGAAGCCGTATCTGAGACCGAAGAGGTCGCAGAAGCATCAACCGCTCAGGAAGACGGTTCTGAACTATCAACCACAACCGAAGAAGCCGTAGAGCTTTCAACCGAAGAGACTGCAGAAGCAGCCACTGAGGTAGAGGCATCTGCAGAGCTTTCTTCAGAATCAAACATTGAAACATCAACCGCTCTTGTAGAAGAGCAGAAAGAGCAGGCACTAGTGAGCGCCGCAGCAGAACAGCCTTTCGAGGCTCCAGCTGACCGTCAGCCTGTAGTTCAGGTTACCGAGGCACCAGTGGCAATCACCGCTGGCGCAGACATTCCTGGCTACACCGCGGGAAGCACAATTTCAAGCATGACCGAGGTTGCCTCGGCCATGGAGAAGCGCCTACACTCGCTTCGCCGTGTAAACGGTGGCGACGGAGAGCAGCACATTGTTGCTTCTTTCTCGACCCAGTACCCAGAATCTCGTTTCTTGGGCACCGACGCAGAGGGTAACGCATCAAAGATCGAGGCAGTTGTAGGCCAGGAAGCACTTGTTGCTTCTGGTGGACACGCTGCCCCAGTTGAGACCAAGTACGAGATCTTCGGCCTAGGCTCAACTACCGTTCGCCCAGTTCGTGACTCATTGCCACGTTTCCAGGCAGACCGCGGTGGTATCCGCTTTGTAACTCCTCCATCATTCGCTTCGGGCGACTACGCTGACGCTGTTGGCGTATGGACCGCTGCAGTTGACGAGGACCCACAGAGCGCTACCAAGACCAGCCTGACTGTTTCTGCAGCTCAGGAGCAGACTGCTGTGACTGACGCTGTAACCCTACAGCTACAGTTCGGTAACCTCATGACCCGTGCTTACCCAGAACTAATTGCTCGCCACAACGAGCTAGCTCTTGTACAGCACGCTCGCGAGGCAGAGCAGAACTTGATCAGCAAGATCAACTCTGGTTCGACCGCTGTTACCTCTGGTACTCTGATCGGTTTCGGCCGCGACTTCCTTGTGACTGTTCGCAAGGCAGCTGTTGCTTACCGCTCACGTCACCGCATCGCTCAGACCACTCAGCTCAAGGCTATCATTCCTGACTGGGTATACGACGCAATGGCTGCTGACCTAGCTGTCGCAATGCCTGGAGACAACACTCTTGCTGTCTCTCGTGCAGAGATCGAAGGCTACTTGGCACAGCTAAACGTAACTCTAGTTGCATCTCCTGACATGACCGTATTCGGTGCTCAGGGTGCTGCAGCTCTTCTAGAGTTCCCAGACACCTTCGACTGGTTCCTATTCGCAGAGGGCACCTTCCTATTCTTGGACGGCGGCACTCTAGACCTAGGTATCATCCGCGACTCGTCTCTAGTCGGCACCAACGACTACAAGATGTTCGTTGAGACCTTCGAAGGCGTTGCCAAGGTAGGTATCGAGTCTCTACGCATTCGTCAGACCGTTAACGTTAACGGTGTGGCTGCTGCTCTACGCGACACCACTGGTGGCGCAACCGCAGCTGCAATCGAGCTCTAAACCATAACTTAATAGGGTCGCCCTCCGAGCTTCGGCTCGGGGGGCACCCACCCCCTAAAAACTTTTAAGCGAGGATTATAATGGCTTTCTCCAAAACAGGCGTAGTATCGGCTCCTAAAATTGTGCCGTCCGCCTTTGGCTTACTGGCCGTAGCTAAGCCAGAAAATGCTCCTGGTGAAGATCAGTGGATCCGCGGGTTCTCTCAGGAGTGGGAGACCGAGCTACAGTCAGCAACTAACTGGGACGACACTGACAGCAGCAGCAGTGAATTTATTGCAGCTGGAACCCCTAAATACTTTGATTACATTAAGCCTTTCTTTATCGAGGCTCAGGAACTTCGCTCCACACTAGGCTTTAACGGACTTGACCGTGTTGCTCGTCTGACTCGTCAGCTAGAAGGAATCACTCAGCATGCGCTAGAGCACGAGCTTTGGGATGGCGGCGTCCGACTAGATGCTGGACACGACAACCGTGCACTTACTTCAGCTGAAGCAACTATTCTAAACGGCGGAACCGCCCTACCACCACGCCAAGCTCTAGCTCTTCTGGAAGCACACATCGGCATGGTCTCGCACGGCGGCGAGCAGGGCATAATTCACATGACCCGTGACTCCGCTACATTGATGAGCTCTAACGGTCAGATGTTCTTCCACGAAGAAGGATTTGACCACCTACAGACTCTAACTGGAACTCCAGTAGTAATCGGATCTGGTTACTCTGGCAATGGTCCAGTTGGTGCAACTGGTGCTACAGCATCAGACACCAATAAATGGATTTACGCTACTGGTACTGTCAAGGTCTACCTTGGCGATATCGATGTCGTAAACGACAATCTAGGCCAAGCTTATGATGTGTCGGGAAATCAAAATGACATGCGTCTCAAAGCAATCCGCCCAGCTGCGGTTTACTTTGACACATCCATCCACCTAGCTGTCAGAGTAGATCTAACAGCTTAATCAACCAATAAGGAGAATAGCTAGATGGCTACTCAAGAATATGCAGCCAGCATTCAGGGTGTGTCGATCCGTGTCACCCGCCTAGATGCTGCTGGTAACCTAATGGGCGGAGCTGGTGACTCGTACACCACTTCAGCCTTTATGCGTGTTTCGTTTACCCCAGAGTACGAAGAGGGCGACGAAATCACCGAGAAGGGTGCCAACGGTGTTGTATGTGTTACATACAAGGCCCCAGACACCCTAAAGCGTATCACCATGGAGCTCGCTATTTGTGAGCCAGACCCAGAGCTATCTGCTTTGATCTCTGGTGGTTTGCTTCTACGTAAGAACCTTGGAACCGCTCAGGATCCTAACCACAAGTCTGTTGGTTGGGCCGCTCCTGGCGTTGGTGATGACCCTGCAGGTAACGGTGTTGCGATTGAAGTTTGGTCACACGCTGTTAAGGACGGTAAGAAGGCTGGCGTATTGCCATACTTCCACTGGGTATTCCCATTCGTCAAGATGCGTCAGTCTGGTGACCGTGTAATCGAAAACGGCCTAATGGCTAACACTTTCGAAGGCTACGGGCTAGGAAATGCAAACTTCAAGTCAGGTCTTGACGGCCGCTGGGAGTTCCCAATCGCTGCAGAGCGTCCATACGCTTACGCACGTACCGACTGGGCTCCAACTGGTCTAAACGGCTTCTACACTTGGACTGACGGTACTGGTCCAGTTGTATTCACCTCGCCGACCGTATCTGACCCAAGCTCGATCACCCTAAACAGCTACTACGCAACTGCTGCTGGCACAGCCGGTAACTTGGTATTTAGCGATGCTCCTTCAATTGCACAGGGTGACGTCATTAGTGTTCAGAACGTATCTGCAGCTCTAAACGGAGACCAGACTGTCACTGCTGTATCTGGTAACACAGTTACATTCGTTAGCAGCTCAATCACTGCTGACATTGCAACTGCTCAGTCGCCAAACAGCGTCTCGCGTGGTGCTAAGGTGATTGTAGCTAACTCTGCTACTGAAACCGCTCCAGCTCCTACACCTGTAACTAGCCTTGGTGTTGGTGGAACTACTTACAACGTTCCTGGAAACATTGCCTACAACGCTGACAATGCAATTGACAACATCATTGCATCGAACGAAAACCCTAGCTAATCCCTAGAACTAACGGGTGGTGGCTCTAGAAACTAACTAGGGCTACCACCCGTTAAACTTATAAAGAGGTACTTTACATGGCAAGCAATCTTTGGATTCTCCCTGAAGAAATGGGAGACTATGCATACACCGAGTTTACGCTAGAGGCGGCTCAGGTGGCATCGAACCTACTTTGGGCCATGTCGGGCCGTAAATATACAGGAGAAACAATTGTCACCGAGCGTTACACCTGCACTCTCAGAAATAACCGGATGGGGCCTTCTGATCGTACTAATAGCCCTGTACTTTTTGGCGGTGACGTATATAACATTCCGTCTGGCGACTACGATGAGTACTCTGAGCTTGTTGCTGATGGATTGTCACCAGACGCGAGAATCCGACTCAGGGGGCGTCCGGTAACTCGTATCATTTCGATGCGAAATAAGAATGGGCAGATCCTTGACCCAAATAGCTACTACTTAGTAGATCACTCAACGATTCACATTAAAGCTGGAACTCCCTGGACTCCTTGTAACGTAGAAATTACCTACGCTTATGGGATTCCAGTACCTGCAGCTGGGAAAATGGCAGCTCGAAAGCTTGCAATAGAGTTTGCAAGACTGTGGTCTGGCGACGACATGTGCGAACTACCTCAGCGTGTAACTTCCGTTTCACGTCAGGGCGTCTCTTACACCATTCTTGACAACCAAGAATTCATCGATGAGCTTCGCACTGGTCTCTACGAAATTGACCTATTCCTCAAGGTTGTAAACCCTGACAATGCTCGCCGTAAGTCGAAAGTCTTTTCTGTAGATACACCACGTGCTAGGAAGTATACCCCTAAGCCACTAAAACAACTACCTGACTCTGAGTTTGATCTCGTTCTCAGTGCTACTGCTAATAATTCTTCCGTTAGTTGGACTTCGGCAGGTAGCGGAACGGATTTGAGCAACTTCTTCCCTCAGAACAACATTTACACTCCAAAAGTTATTCTTCGAAACTACGGAGAATCAGTTTCAGTATCTCTAGACCCATCAGAGATAGCTCTGGACTACAACGAAGATACTTTAGATTTCACTATTTCCTACGTAAAAGCAAAATCTGCGCTAGGTATGGTGGACCCAGGAACCTGGACGCTTTACGCATCGTCAGTAGAGGATGATGTAGAGAGCCTGGTCGAACTTGCGTCTGGAAACCTCCAGATCAAGATGTACTAAGAAAGAAGAGAATATGTCAATTCAGACTAACTTCCGTGCCCAGGACATGCTGGGTGTTGAGAAGCCTAAGGCAAAGAAGGCTGCTCCTGCTCCACGCGTATCTGCTCCAGCCCCTAAGGTTGAGCCAGTAGTTGTAGAGCCAGTAGTGGTTGACGAAGCAGTAGAAGTCAAGGCAGAAGAAGCCTCTACCGAGGAGTAATCCATGCCAAGCCAAGAACTAGACCTAACTGGAGTCTCCGAGGATGCGGTACACCTCAGAGATATGATGCAGGGTGTCCTGGAGAGGGTACAGTCTGTTTTTCAGTCCTATAACGTAGAGTTGCCAGCACGCCAATATTGGATGATGGGACTACCAGCTATAGACTGTGAACAGTTAGTTGTCTATTTCCAGCAGCTATATTTAGGCCCTCCAGGAGCGCAGGTTGGCGAACCGCAGCGTTGCCACGTCCCTAGGAGTGCTACTGTAACAATCGCAATCTCAAGGCAGACTCCAATTGCTCAGCAAAACGGTAGACCGCCAGCTCCAGAGCGCATCGAAGCAGCTTCGGAGATTCTAGCAATTGATTCATGGGTTCTTATGGATTCAGTGAATCAGTTAGACCAGTGGGATGAGACCGGATATGGTGTCGGTGTTATCGCAACGCTAGATGTTTCACCACCAGAAGGTGGCTTTCAAACTACAAGTATGACAATCACCATGGCGGTGCCATAAAATGCCAGCCTGGGGTCTAATACCTGATAGCCCAATATTCTACTATGGCACTAAGGCCATTAGAAGCGGTAGAGGCGCTACAGGCGGCGGTCGTGCTAGAGGAGCATCTTTCGGGTATAAAGTTGCTCAGGTAGTTATATATGAAGCTGAATTAAAAAAGTTTTTAAATACTGACTACAAAAAAGATGCTGTCACTCTTTGGAAGTATCTAGAGAAGCGCAATATGAAAGCCCTAATCGGGGCCAGGCGTCAGGTTGGTGTTAAAACTGGAGCGTTACAGAGAAACATACGATCTTACCATCTAGGGAATGCTACTGGTCAGTATGCCGGGCTAATTGCAGATAAGCCATATGCTTTAATGCACCATGAGGGCACAAAACCTCACATTATTCGCCCCACTAATCCTGGCGGAACTCTAGTATTTCGAAAAGGCTCGAGAGTCATCAGTACTCGTGAAGTTCGACACCCTGGTACTAAGCCTAATAGATATCTAAGTAATCAGCTCATCCACTATCGGGGATAGTTCCGACTCTAGCTTTGGATTTTAGGGTAAAATAATAGAGCGGGTAATCCGTAATAGACATCTACCAAAGGACTAGACTCATGACAAGATTCAAAGATTTCGGAACTGGTGCAGACTCTGCCAATGTGGAGCCACTAGCGTTTAAGCTCCACGGCGAAGAGTTTTTCTGCCGCCCTCAGCTTCAGGGAAAGTTGCTACTTAATCTAGTTGCTAACACAAACTCAGAAGATCCAGTAGAGGCTGCAAAAACTATCAATAAGTTTTTTGACAGCGTTCTAACTACTGACAGCAAGAAGCCATTCAACGACCTCCTAGAGGACCCTGACCGTCTTGTATCAGTAGACACACTGAGCGAGATCGTAGCCTGGCTAATCGAGGAATACACCTCTCGCCCAAATCAGCAGCCAGAGGCTTAATAACCTGGGCAATTGACCTCTGGCCCTACATACACGGAAGAGCCCTAGTGGACGGATTAAAGTTGGAAACAATGGATTCAGTAGACATGCTGGACGTCCTCCACTACTATTTCGAAACTGACAATAGCTTCCTTAGCGGAGAACAAGCTGATGCTATATCAGCAATGAGAACCTCCCTGTATGGACTCTACAATCAGACATATCAATATGGCACCAAAAAATCTCAAAACAGAGGCGGCAGATCCTATATTTCTGGAGATGCCGGATTCGATTTTGATGATCCTATGCCGGTAGATCCTACTAAGGCTCCACCTAAGCCGTATACTCCCCCAACCAACTTCAACCCTGAATCTAGTAATCCATTTAATGGGCTGCTAGATGCTCCAGTTAACTAGGAGGTGACACCGTGGCCGTAGTAGGTGAAGCTCGAATAATTGTCCGTGCCATAACAACTGGCGTTGGCGAAGAGATTTCTCGCTCCCTAAAGAATGCCGAACGTGGTATGGCTAATGATGGCCAGCGAATGGGTAAAACCTTCGGCGACGGTGTCAGGAAGGGTATCGGCAGGAACTTTGATTTTGGTGCTGACGAAGCTATAAGGGCATCCGAGGCGTGGAGTTCTCTAACTCGTACCGGGTTTGTTCTCCAGTCCGCTATAGGTCAGCTAGTGGGATCTGCCGCTGCTCTAGTTGGTGGACTAGGAGCTTTAGTAGGTGCGGCAGGAGCTGCATCAACCGCTCTAGTAGCCGTTGGCGGTGCAGCTGTTGGTCTAGGCGTTGGCATGAAGCTTGCTGGCCTAGCTCTGGGTGGAGTTGGCGCTGCATTCGGAAAAGCAACAGCTCCTGGCGGTAAGCTAAAAAAGACCCTAGCTGAGATTAGGGAAGAGATGCAGCAACTTCGGTTTGAAGCCGAAGAAGCATCATTATCCGAAAAAGACGCAGCTCTAAACCTAGAAAAGGCCAGGAATAACCTGGCCAGGATGCAGGACTTACCGCCTAACTCTATGGCTAGGCGCGAAGCTGAGCTAGAGCTTGAGAAAGCTGACCTAGCTTATAGAAGAGCTAAGGATAGAACTCAGGATCTAAATGAGGCCATCAAAAAAGGTGGTAAAGATGCTAATGCTACCGCCAGCGGAACTGACCCCTATGCTGGCCTAACTAAGAGTCAAAAAGAATTTGCCAAAGCACTAGTTGCCTTAAAGCCAAAATTTGACGAACTAAAAGAGGCTGTAGCTTCTGGATTCTTACCTAAACTGAACACCCAGATTCAAACACTAATGGGTAAGAACTTCCCCACATTAAAAGATGGCTTTAAAGATATTGGTGTCTCTCTAGGTTTGGCAGCAGAGCAGGTTGGAACCTTTGTAAATAGTAGCAAAGGCATGTCCAATCTAAAGTCAATTTTTGGGACCTCTAGCACTGTTATCGAAGGGTTTGGACAAGTTCTAGCCCTTGCACTAGAAGCTTTTACTGACATTTTGCGCGTAGCTGCGCCAATGACTAAAGACTTTGTTGACTTCCTAGTCGGTAAAGCTGGTGCCTTCAGGGACTTTATAAAAACTAAAGAGGCTTCCGGAGAGCTAAAAGCTTTCTTTGATCGTGCTCAGGTCTTAGCTGGTAAGTTTGGAAAGATCTTTGGCAATATCTTTAAGGGATTAGGTAAAATAATTGGAGCCAACTTCCAGCCTGGCTCTGGCGGTGACATGATGCTTGACTGGCTCATTACCGCGACTGATAAGTTTGCAAACCTAGATAAAACTGTTGGTGGTTCTGACGCCTTAAATAAGTACTTCCAAGACGCTGTAACAAACTCTAAAGCAATTCTTCAGTCAATTGGTAAGCTTATCGGCGAGCTAATGTCTCTCGGCACTATGCCAGAGATTAAGCAATTCTGGGACACTCTTGCAACAGGCGCACCTGCACTAGCAAACATCTTCCGTGAAGGTATAAAAGCTAGCCCAGTACTGGCTCAGATCATAGTTGACCTAACTAATATAGTTAATGCACTTGCTGACAGCACCGCTATTCAAGTTTTCTTTACCATTGTTCAGAAAGCTACAGGAGCACTTTCTAAGTTCTTCAATAACGAGACTGTAAAAACTATTACTGATGCCGTAGGTGCAGTAGCTGCTGTAGGTTTGGCCTTTGGGTTTATAGCATCTAAGGTTAGTTTCCTATATCAAGCAGTTGTTGGTTTGTTTATTCGACTAACTGGTGCTTCTACAGCATTTGCCAGAATCTGGGCTGGACCGATCTTCCTGGCTATTGCTCTTATTATTGGAGCATTTGCCAATCTATATAAAACCAATGAGACTTTCAAGACTCAGGTGGACGGTTTTATTTCAGCATTCCAGGGGCTATTCTCGGGCATATCAGCCTCGGCTGCAACCTTAGGCCCTCAGTTGGAGAGCTTCTTCCAGCTGTTCTCAGAGTCGCTCATGCCGATCTTTAGTCTGCTGATGACTACAATTATGGACTTGTTCCCCTACATTCAGCAGCTTGCAGACATTTTCTTTAAAGATCTGCTTCCTGTAATTTTGAATGTGGCTGGAATTTTGATGCAGTCACTTATGCCAGCTTTAGCTAGCATACTGGGTGCCATAATGCCACTTATCCCGATTATCATCAACTCGCTTATGCCAGTTGTTGTACTTCTAGCAGAAGCGTTTGGAATGCTTGCGCCTCAGATTGCAACTCTAGTATCACAGCTAGTCGGTGCTTTAGCTCCAGTGATTACTTCGCTGATCGGCGTTATCACTCCCGTAATCCAGATCGTGGTAGAGCTAGTCTCTAGCTTTGCTCAGATGCTTATCCCAATCATTATGGTAGTAGTCGAGACCGTTATGATGCTTATGCCACTTATTACTGGACTTATAACCATTTTTGCTGACATTGCTACTGTTATTTTCTCAGTTGTTGGCCCGGCATTAAGTTTCGTGGCCCAGGTATTTACATTCATCGCTAGATTCATTACTGGTGTCTTTGTTGCTGCTATCAGATTACTATTACCAATATTGTCGGGCGTATTTTCTGGAATATCTATTGGTGTTAAGGCTATGCAGGATGGCTTTAAATGGGCTATGAACCAAATGATTGGTTTTGCTGAAGGATTTATTAACTTCTTCATCGATGGATTTAACTGGATCTTTGGTCTACTAAACAAGCTCAAGATTGACATTCCAGAAGTACTAAGACCGCTGGTTGGTGGTATGAAGTCTATTGGCTTTAACATACAGCCAATGCAAAAAATAAGATTAGCTAGATTGGCAGAAGGTGGAACCGTCTACCCATCCCCCGGTGGAACTATTGCTCAAATTGCAGAAGCTGGTCGACCAGAGCGAGTAGAGCCTCTTGACCCTAACGGCCTATCCGAGCGCGATAAAGCCATGATTAAAGAGCTTTCTGGCGGTGGCATGCAGATTACTGTAAATGCTGCACCTGGAATGGATGAGCGCGAGCTTGCGGAAGCGGTATCTAGGCGATTAGCTTTCGAAATGCGTAGAGGAAGTATCTAATGGCAGAGTATTACGACTACACAATAGATCCAGTCGCTCAAGGTGAAGAAAATAAGTTAGTTAATACAGCTCTAACTAAATACCCTGCTCCGTATCTATCTGGGCTAAAACTAAACGCTGATGTTGTGTTCAATGGTCTCACGCTAAATACTATCGATGAGAATGGCGTTGTCTGGGTGGTAACTGATATTGGTGGCTGGTGGACACTCCCAGAGCCAGAGTTGCCAGACCTACCACGCGGTTGGGGTGATGGCTCGTATGACGCTAAGGGACGATGGGCTAATAGAATTATCACCCTAAATGGATCATTCATGCCTCAAAAGCCGGGGGATGTAGCTGCCGCAAGAAATGCCTTAATTCAGGCAGCTAACTTAGTCAAAACTGGTGGATGGCTTGTAGTCTACGAAGATGGCACAGCTGCTAACGGTAAGGCTGCGTATGTCAGACTAAGTGGCTCCCCTCAGATTAGTAGCGTAAACGCTAGGGGTCGTCATGACTTTTCAATTGGTCTTAAGGCTGTTGACCCGATAAAGTACGAGTACGTTGATGGCAATCCAGATGGATACAACTCGGCAACAGTTACTGTTGGGTCCCAGATCACAGTAGAGAATAGCGGTAATGTGCCTGTTCCTGTAGTTTTTGCACTCACTGGCGGGGTAAATGCTACCGACTCTAACTACTGGTCTATTATAAACAACACCACTGCCGAGACAATAAACATAATCTCTAATGTAAGCTCTAGCGATGTTTTGGAGCTAGACACCTATAATAGGGAAGTAGTAAAAGTCACTCCAGTCCAAAATAGCGACCCCATAGTGGTGAATGCTAGAAGTAAAGCCTCGGTGTTGGTTGACTGGATATACCTACAACCAGGTGACAACATTATTAAATATGAAACTGACAACGCTCTTGTTAGTAGTAGTTATTCCTGCCAAGTACTCTGGAGATCTGGCTGGATCGGATAGCTGCTAAACTAATATAAAGACAATCAAGGACAAAAACGATGCCAGTACTTACATCACCAGACAATGAAGCGGTGGACTACCGCTATTTCGTCTGCGACTTGATGACCAATGAGCTACTTGCCGAGATCCCGTTCAAGGGCGTTTCCTATTCTAGATCCCTAACAGAAGCTGGTAAGTTTACAGGCGACATTGCCGTAACTGAAGACACCTACAACCTCAGCGTGTATGAAAACACCCTCCCGGCTAAGACCGCTCTATACGTGGTTAGAAATGGCGTCTGCGTTTGGGGCGGAATTATCTGGGGAAGAACTTACAGCCTTATAGATAAAGTACTGTCAGTTACTGCTGCAGAATTTACTAGCTATCTTGCACACAGAATTGTCTGGAAGACATGGAATAGCTCGTACGAGGCAGTGGCAGAAGTTGATAACGGAACTATGACAGTAACTTTGGTAGGTGGTCAATACAACTTCTCGGTTGGTGAAGCTGTCTACATATACTGGCCTACAGACTACGCAAAGTATAACGGCTACTTCGACGTACTCACTGTTGGGCTGACTAACGATGACCGGTCAGTGATTACCGTCCCACCTACATATGTGGATGCCCAGGGCGATGAGAAGACCATCCCGGCTATAGCTCTTGGACCAGACAATCCGCTGACAGTAGAAACTCGACAGGACACATACCAATTTGCTCAGGATTTGCTGCGAGAGTTGAACACTGATCTTTTTGATTTTGACTTTGCAAATGATGCGATTCGACCTGGAATTGACTTATTCAATGAAATCTCCAAGGTGGGTAGGTCTAACAATGTTGCAACAGTAGAACTTACAAAAAAGCATGAGCTCGTGCCTGGCCAAAAGATAAGTATTGCTGACGTACAGCGGGATGCTAACTTTGATGACAAGGAAGCAATTGTCTTATCTGTACCAGACGAGTATACATTTACGTATGCCAACACTGGCTCTAACGTCTCTCTAGGGTCTGAGACCGACTTAATTAGGACTGTTACCAGCTTTAAGCGGTATGGAAATATTGCAACTTTTGAGACGTCATCTGCCCACTCTTTCGCTGAGGGTGACATTGTATATATCGACAATGTTAGTGAAACTTTTGATGGGTACTACACAATATACGTAGATCCTTCTGCACCTAGCTCAGCTACTGAATTCAAGGTAGTAATGTATGGCGCAAATGTGGCAAAAAGCTATACGGACACTGCATCAGTTAGCTTCCCTCCTACCGTTAAGCGCCGCGCATCTGTGACATACGGTACTTTTGGGGAGCACTCAACCCTGGGGGATATCGGCTTAGACTTGAGCTATAACGATCAATTTAGCTCACATAGAGAGGCTAACCCTGTTATCCGTGGGTTTGAGCTAAAAACAGTTGCAGACATCTTTGAGGACTATTCAACTAAGCCAAATGGCTTCGAGTACAGAGTAGATTGTGCGTACGATCAAGCTACTAATTCATTTAAGAAATATTTTAAGTTCTTACCACTAGTCCCCGCTACTCTCTCTGCTTGGTTAGATGACCAGGAGCCAGGATTCTCTGGGGCTATCCCGGCTAGCGCTTACGGTGCAACAGATATTATCTTTGAATACCCTGGCAACATTCTTGAAGCAGAGTTTGAAGAAAACGCGGAAGATGCCGCCACAAGGTTCTTTATTCAAGGCAAGGATGAAAGACTTTCCTCTGACGCTAGTCAGCCATACGCAGCGGCGTCTAACCATAAGCTTTTGAGAGAAGGCTGGCCACTACTAGACGCTTCTGACAACCTAGATTCCGATGACGAGAAAGTTCTTTGGAAGCAGGCATCTAGACTGTTGTCCGAGTCAGTCCCTCCTATCAGTACATTCACGATATCAGTTAATGGATCCGCTCACCCTAAGCTTGGCACCTACAGCCCAGGGGACTGGTGTTCAGTTAAGCTTAATGATGACTTTGTCTCTCTACGTGCTGACAGCTATTTAGAGCAAGACTACGGAACAGATAACGGAGTTCTTGTGAGGAAGATTGTCTCTTTTGATGTCAATGTGCCTGACAGCCCTGGATACCCCGAAGAAGTATCTCTAGAGCTCATAACAGAGCCATCTGTCCCTATTTCTGGTATTACAATTGTTGACGGAAAGGCCATAATCTAATGGGCATTCGTAGACGCCGCAGAAAACTAACTACTTTAATGAGCAGGCTCGACCAGCGAGTAAAGTCTGTTGAACTTAGGCCAATCACCCTTCTGACTCAGGATCAGATAACTGCAGCTGTTAATGCTGGCGAGACTCCAGCCTCTCAGGACCCAACGACCGTAATTGCGATTGATGCTCCAAGGTTTGTTAAGGTTGTGGATGCCATTGCATACCCGGCTAAATACACTGGAACTACTGATTTAGTTGAGATTTATCTAGAAGCAGATATAGAGGCAGCTAAGGGTGACCGCATTGAAGTTAGTGGTATCCACGGAAGAGCGGATGCTGATTTAGATGCTAGTGGTGACAATTTTACGGTCACAGCCGTAGATACTCCACCTTGGACTGGTAGGGTGTTTAAGAATGGAAAAGTCAAGCACGATCCTGCCGATACCGCATGGTCTACTGTAACTAATGTCTACCAATTTAAACCAGAAACTGCTGTACCAACTACATGGTCTGGATTTAAGAGATTACAGACCAGAAAAAAAGTTGACTCATATACAATCAATGGGTCTACTGTAACTCTCACGCTAAATAGTGCCCACAAATTCCAGCAAGGAGAAGTTTTCTTTGTAGACATCTTTGCAGAAGACTCTAGGGCTTACGGCATTGATGGCTTGTTTAGGATTACTAGCGTAACCAGCAATACTATTGTCTATACACTGGATGCTGGGGTTGACACACCAGTGCCTTCTACAGTTCCTGCTGCAGATGTGTTTGTTTACCCTGTAGCAAAGAAGTTCTTAGCCGTAGGTTCAACCTGGGCAGATAGCTCCAACAATAAGATTTACTACTGGGATGGTATCCGCTGGGTTGACTACTCCCTGGTTGCCGATCCGGTTAGAGACGGCGACCCACCGGCTGCCCCGACCGGGTTAAACATAACAAGCGTAGGAATAGTTTCAACTAATGTCTCTATCCCGACTGCTCAGGTTACTTTAAGCTGGACAGCCCCAACTAAAACTAAATCTGGTAAAGATTTAGAGGACTTAGTTGGTTATAAAATTCGCTGGAGAAGAACTACCGGTGAGGATTGGCGTGTAAAAGATGTTAGAGTTAAAAACGCTACATCTTATACGTTTGAAGACGATGTCACTTTCAAGCAGGGAACCTTATACTACTTTGAGCTGTATGCTTACGATAGTGGACTACAAGACTCCGACCCGGTAACTAAGAGCCATACGACAGCAATCAAGACAAGCCCACTAAGCTCTGCTGCTCCGACAGCACCAATCATTGAGTCTAAGCTTGGCACCATGACTGTTAAGTGGGACGGTCTACTTGCTACAACCCCATTGACGTCTCCACCTGCTGATGTCTTATACCTAAAAATCCACAGAAGCACTGTTTCTGGATTTACGCCGTCAAACGATACCTTGATTTCTACGATTTCGGCTGTAGAAAATAACTATGCAATTTTCTCTGACGTAGAGTACAACACGGACTACTACTTCAAGTTTGTTTTGATTGACACTAGCGGAGTCCAAAGTCTACCGTCTACTCAGGCGGCAGCTAGGGTGACTCCGCTTGTAAACACTGACTTACTTGTAGCCAATGTTCTCAACAGCTGGTCCTTTGCTGGTAATCTGATCTCTGCTGGCGCTCTAGCTAATGGTGCTATCAATGCTGCCAGCCTACTAGGGCCTAACGTTGTAACTCAAAATGCAATTTCAGCTAATGCTATCGGTGCCAATCAGATTGCGGCCGGAGCTATCATTGCTGGAAAAATTGGTGCTGATGCAGTAACTGCCAATACAGTGGCTGCTAATGCTATCTATGCTGGAGCAATTCAGGCTAATGCCATCGAGGCTGACAAGATTAAAGTTGGTGCTCTAGATGGAAAGCTGATAACTGGAGCAACAGTAAGAACCTCTGGCACTAACCCCCGTGTAGAGATGAATAGCACTGGACTATACGCCTACAACTCTGGAGGTGGTCTAACCTTTAGAATTCTCAGCAGCGATGGGTCTGTCTATATAGCAAGCGGTGTTCAGATTGGTGGCTATGCTACAACTGGAGATGTTGGTACAGTTAGTGCTATTGCAAATGCTGCAAATAATAATGCTTCCAATGCAAATACTACCGCACAGTCCGCGCTAAGTACCGCCAACGGCAAGCTGGGCCCGGGGCAAGCTGCTGCAGACGTAAATCAATATGCAAATGTCACTACGATTGATGGCGGTGCCATCACAACTGGGACACTGGATGCAAACCGAATAAAAGCTGACTCTATTCTTGGTGGCACAATTAGGACAGCAACTAGCGGTGCCAGAATCGAAATTAGAGGTAGAGATAACCCTGCTCCTGGAATTGTAGGGTTTAAATCAAGCGGCACTGCGTTTAGATTCTACTCTAACGGTATGTCATATCTAGACGATGTTATCGCTGACACAGTTAGCGTTACCGGGTCTATTACTGGCGGTACTATTAGAACTGCTTCAACATATCCCCGTGTTCAGCTAGATGCTTCAACTAACTCGGTGCGTGGTAGGTACACATCTACACTTGATGTTAACTTAATTGCTCAGTCCTGGGGTATGTTCGTAGACTCCGGATTCTCGGTGTCTGGTATAGCTACTGGTACAACTGCTGCTTATGACATTGTAGCGGCCCCATTCTCTGGAGTGTTTGTGCGAGGCGGGCTAGTTTCGTCTGATGCTAGATTAAAGACTAATATCTCTAATTCACCTCTTGGACTTGATTTTGTAAATCAGCTTCAAACAGTTGAATACACTTGGAAAACAGATAAAACTGGTTCTAAAAATATAGGTGTTATCGCCCAAGAAGTGAAACAAGTACTTGACGACAACTATCCAGAATTCTCTGAATATTTTGTAAAAGCTGATGGCGCTGGGCTGCTTCCAGGCGGTGAAAATGCTTACGGAGTAAACTACAATAAATTTATACCGGTTCTTTTGAATGCAGTAAAAGAACTTTCTTCTCAAGTATCGGAGCTTAAATCCGAGATAGCGACACTAAAGGAAAATAGGTAATATATGGCAACCGTACAATACGTAGTCAAATTGAATGATGCACTTGTCACAAGCATGTTTCGACAGATAGTTGATGTAGACGGATCAGTGCTGTCTGAAGCTCAAGTTAAGATGGATGAAGTCTTAAATGTTGCTGGCTCTACTACGGTTGATGCTTATTTGGAGGCCATAGCGGATAGGCTCTCTGCTGCAGTTACAGCTCTTAGAGATGCAAATAATCGTCCAGACTCTACAACTTTCGAGGCCTGCGGCGTAGCTTACATGGATTTACAGCAGTTAATCACTGATTTTGATAGAAGTCTTTTACCGCCACTAAACACACTATAAGTATTATGTATTCTGTACGTGATGGCGACCGAATCCTCCAATTTAATGGTAGGTTGCTAGCTAAATCTACCTCGGAGAGGCCTCAGGCTTTTCGGTGGATCGAGTTTGAACTTTATAAGACCGAGAGTGGATCATACATCCTATCTAGGACCGGAGTATCTTTAATATTTCATGGTGCTGCTTGTCCAATGGTTAAGAAGTATAAGCTAACTGAGTCACCAGCTTACGAGTTGAAACCTAAGGCTGTGGCATGTAAAGACTGCTCTCCGGATTTAAGTTTGGATCTGGTATTCCCCGAGAAATACCGCCACTGGGCTATGGTAACTACTGACCCGTCTGCTGTTCTTGATTCTCTCTATAAATATGATGAAGAAACAGATACCTTCTATCTGACTTCAGTTGCCCAAAGATTGATAGTTGAAGCGTCGCGAGTTGACTCTGACATCTCTGATGTGTATAATGTGGAGATAATCCCTTAATACATAACAGAGAGTAACAAATGACAAATGGACTAGAAGGAGTACAACTCCACCTGGTCGATACCGTTGAAAAAGCCAATGAGTTTATCTCTTGGCTAGGCGAACGTCGTCCCCTAAATGCAATTGCAATTGACACTGAAACTGGCGAACTTCCTGGTAACCCTAAGAAGGACGCTTTCTCTCCTTGGCACGGACAACTGCGACTGGTCCAGGTGGGAGATGGCCAGACTGGATGGTCAATCCCTTGGAACAACTGGAAGGGCGTCTTTTATGACGCAATGAATAGATTTGACGGCCCTATCGTCTGCCACAACATCGCCTTTGAAGCCAAGTGGTTTGAAATCCAATCCGAGTGGTCAATCCCATGGCACCGTGCTCACGACACAATGATTATGGCAAAGATAATTGATCCGCTTGGCACGGGCGCACTTAAGAAATTGACCGAGCAGTTCGTAGACCCCACAGCTGCGGCACTACAGTCAATCCTTGATTACGGCTTAACTGATAATGGCTGGACTTGGGGCACTGTGCCAATCCACTACGAGCCTTACTGGTCCTATGGTGCTCTCGACACAGTTCTAACCATGCGTCTATTTGAGCGTTTCTGGGAGAAGACTGCTCCTGGGAAGCCTTACAGTATTCCGTATGAGTTGGAAATGAATACCAGACGAATCACAACAAAGATGGAGCTTAACGGTGCCCGTCTAGATTTGGATTACTCGAAGAAGAAGTATCAAGAACTTATCGATTACACTGACCAAGTAGCTGAGTGGGCTAAGACGAATTACGGCCTCTCAATCGGAAGTAATCAGCAACTAGTTCGCCAGTTTGAGACCCTTGGGTTTGAGATTACCGAGCTAACTGATAAGGGTCAAAAGTCGGCTTCGAAAGACCAATTGAAGCTCATATCTCGAGACGGTAACCAGGAATCTAAGCAGTTAGCTGATACCACACTCAAGTACCGCCAAGCCTTAAAGCTAGCCAATACCTATTTTGCCAACTTTATCAATGACAATACCGATGGTTTTGTTCACCCGTCTATCAATACTATGGGCGCTCGTACTGGTCGTATGTCTATCCAAAATCCTGCACTGCAAACTCTTCCGAAGGGTGATGACACCGTACGTCGCGCGTTCCTCCCGAAGGACGATAACCACGTAATCGTAACTTCCGACCTTGACCAAGTTGAGTTCCGTATGTTTGCTTCGCTATCTCAGGATCCAAACCTGATTCAGCTTTTCTTGCGTTCAGACGCCACTGGGTCTGACCCCTTTACTGAAATTGGTAGAGAAGTGTATCAAGACCCGACTATGCAGAAGTCTGATAAGCGCCGTGGTCTTATCAAGGGTGTAGTTTACGGTCGCCTCTATGGTGCTGGTGTATCTAAGCAGGCACTTACTGCTGGTGTACCAGAAGAGCAGATGCGTGCAGTATCCAACGCATTTGATGAGCGTTACCCTGGAATGCAGCGTTTCCAAAAATACGTAGAACAAACTGGCTCGGCTCGCCTAGAGGCGGAAGGTCAAGGCTATGTTCACACGTGGACTGGACGTCGAATTCCTTGTGACGAAGACCGCGTTTACACGCTCGTTAATTACTTAATTCAAGGTGGAGCGGCTGAAGTCTTTAAGTCTAATCTAGTAAAACTAGATCAAGCTGACCTTACGGATTTGCTAATTGTCCCGGTGCATGATGAGATTGTTCTTAATGCACCTAGAGAAGATGCAGAAGAAATTAAGCAGCTTGTTCGTAAGTGTATGACAACGACCGAAAACTGGGATGTACCACTTACAGCAGATGTTGATGGCCCACTCGAGAACTGGGGAGCAAAATATGTCTAATTATGTCTTAGCACTAGACCCAGGAAAGATTACTGGTGTAGCCCTGCTTCGTAGAGATCCTGGAATGGTTGACCCGGTGCTGGAAGGCTCGTGGGAGCTAGAGCAGCACGAAGTAGCTGCGAAGGTTCGTGAAATAATTTGGAATCCAGTAGTCACTAATAACATAGATATTGTCTGTGAGCGGTTTGTGATTAATGCTCAAACTGTTCGTAACTCGCAAGCTCCGTACTCTCTAGAGGTAATCGGAATTCTTAAGCAGTGTTTGTTTGACAACAGCAAAAAAGCTGAAGACATCTACTTCCAAGCCCCGGCAAATGCCATGGCAATGTTTACCAATGAGAAGCTCAAGAAACTAGGGTACTGGCACCGTGGCGGTGCTGGTCACGCACTAGACGCAATACGACACGCCCTACTGCGTGCAGTCAACAGTGGCTGGAAACCAGTAGGATTACTAAAAGATTAAAAATATTATCAAAAAACACTTGCACTAGTAGTTTTTTCTGATAATATAGATATAGCGACAGATTGGAGGCCCTAATTGGCCGTTTTTGTAGAACTTGAAGGTGAGCACATCATCATCAACGCCGAGTGGCGTCTAAAAGAGGTGTGTCGCGCACTACCGGGGTCTAAGTGGGATTCTGATAGAAATGTGTGGCGTATTCCAGTGTCTTGGACTGGCTGTCTATCCCTACGTTCCACCTTTGGTCAACAGCTAGAGATAGGACCTAAACTAGCTGAGTGGGCAAAGAATGAGAAAACCACTAGGATCGACCCTTCTAACTTTTTACGCGAAGTCGAGACAATGGACGAGGGAGATCAAGACCTATTCCCTCACCAGCGTGCTGGCGTAGAATTCCTATCTACAGCCCGTAGGGCGCTTCTGGCCGATGAACCAGGTCTCGGTAAGACTGCGCAGGCTATTAGGTCTCTAAAGCGCCTACATGACCGCGGAGAGCAGGTTTTCCCTGCACTGATTGTTTGCCCAAATACGCTAAAAACTAACTGGGAACGTGAGTTCGAGCGTTGGTGGCCTGGCATTGATGTGCAGGTAGTTAAGGGATCTGCCACTCAGCGTCGCAAGGCTTTCGAGCACGAAGCTCAGGTCTACGTAATTAACTGGGAATCCTTACGTACACACTCTAGACTCCTCTCTTATGGCTCTATCGCTCTTGCTAGATGCACAGACTGCGGTGGCCATGATTCAAAGATTACTGTTTCTCGTTGCGAAGTACATCAGCGTGAGCTCAATGTCATCGATTTTAAGTCGGTAGTTGCAGATGAGATTCACCGTTCAAAGGATCCAAAGTCTAAGCAGACCCGTGCATTCTGGGCTGCATCTGGTAATGCTGACATTAGATTTGCACTCACAGGTACCCCTATCGCTAACACGGTTGTTGACCTCTGGCCTATCCTCCACTGGCTGGACGAGAAAGAGTGGCCAAGTAAGACAAAGTGGCTCGATCGCTATGTCAATACCATGATGAATGCCTTTGGTGGCCTAATGATCCTTGGCTTGAAGGCCGATAAAGAAGCAGAATTTTTTGCCGGAATCCACCCTCGTATGCGTCGTATGTTGAAGCAGAAGGTGCTTCCTTGGCTTCCAGAGGTTATTAATGATCGTCGCGACGTTGAGATGGGTGCAAAGCAGGAGAAAGCATACAAGCAGATGCTTGAGAATATGATTGCTGAGCTATCTACAACTCCTGAAGAGCGATTCCAAGAAGCTTATGAGCAGGGGGAAACTGATATTGTTGTTGCCCCCAACCCACTAACTCAGACGATGAGATTATTGCAGTTTGCTAGCTCTTACGGAACTATGGAAATTGTAGATGGTCAAGAGAAAATGATTTTGTCAGACCCTTCCTGTAAGGTTGATGCTCTGATGGATGATATTCAAAATGGCGACTTTGGAGATGACTCGGTGGCTGTCTGCGCAGTGTCTAGACAGCTCATTGAGCTTCTAAGTGCTCGACTAACTAAAGAAAAGATTGCTCATGGTCTTATCACTGGTGCACAGTCTGGAGAAGAGCGCCAGCGAGCAATTGACGACTTCCAAGCTGGTCGCACTAAGTGGATATTGTTCACTGCTCAGGCTGGTGGTGTTGGTGTCACCTTGACAACTGCACGCAGACTTGTTATGCTTCAAAGACCATGGTCACTTGTTGATTACAAGCAGGCCCTGGACCGAGTTCACAGAATTGGTTCCGAGATTCACGATTCGATTCTCATTACTGATTATGTGACCGAGGGGACAATAGAAGAACGAGTAATTGAGGCACTTGACGGTAAGTCAGAAAACTTCCAACAAGTAGTTCGAGATAAAGAGCAACTCCTCAAGCTACTCAATGACAACAAAAAGGAACTATAGTGACTGAACCTATTAGAATCTCTAACTCTGAGATTCAAACATTTAAAGATTGTCGCCGTCGCTGGTGGTTTACGTACTACCGACGTCTGCGACCAAAGATTGAAGAATTTACTGGCGCTCTGGCTTTGGGATCACGCATTCACGAAGCTCTAGATAGGCACTACTCTACTGGTCAAGACCTTCTTGAAGCTCACGCTGAGCTTGTCCGTGAAGACATGAAGAAGATGAACGATGCGTTTAGAGATACTACCAACCTGGAGACAGAGGCAGAGCTCGGTCGAGTTATGCTAGAAGGCTACCTAGAGTGGATCGAGCTTAATGGAATTGATGCAGAGCTAGAGATGATCTCTACTGAAGAAATCATTGAGCGTCCAATGCTTGATGGTCGCGTCACTCTTCAGGGAAAGATAGACATGCGTGTACGTCGTAAGATTGACGGTGCACGAATGTTTCGAGACTTCAAAACTGTTGGTGGATCATTTGCCGACTTTGGAGCTATCTCACACATGAATGAGCAGGTTCTCACATACATGGTTCTCGAAGAAGCTCAGAACCAAGAGGGAGAGCGCTCGGATGGCGCTATCTTCACAATGCTTCGAAAGGTAAAGCGCGGTGCTTATGCTAAGCCACCGTTCTATGACCAGATTGAAGTTCGACACAATAAGTTTGCTCTCCGTTCGTTTTACGAGCGCCTGGAAGGCACTCTAGAGGACATGATGCGTGTGCGTGATGCCCTAGACGCTGGTGAGAGCCACTTCCGCTACGCATATCCGAAACCAAGCCGTGATTGTAAGTGGAAGTGCCAATTCTTCGCTATTTGCCCGCTAGTTGACGATGGTTCGGCAGCTGAAGCAGCAATTAGTGATGCGTTCGTGGTCGCCGACCCGTACGGATACTATGGAATAAACGATGAACAGAAGGGAAGTGAGTAAATGTCAAACGCAGTAGATCGCAGTTTAACAATTATGGTTTATGGCGAATCTAAAGTTGGTAAGTCCAGCTTTGCTGTAACGGCACCATACCCACGCCTAATGCTCGACGTTGAGGGAGGCCACCGCTTCCTACCAATCAACATCAAGTATTGGGATCCTCTGACCGAAGAGCCACCACTGGCCGACGGCACTTGGGACACTGTTGTAGTCAAGGTAAACGACTATGACGTTGTCATGAAGGCCTTCCAGTGGCTTCAGTCAGGTAAGCACCAGTTCAAGTCCTTGATTATCGACTCAATTTCTGAGTTGCAGGTCAAGTGCATGGACAACATCGCAGGTACAGAGCAAATGAAGATGCAGCAGTGGGGCGAACTACTTCGCCACATGGGTGCACTACTTCGTGACCTTCGTGACCTTACGATGCACCCTACTCAGCCTCTCGAGGCTGTAGTACTGACCGCTATGGCACGTAAGGGTCAGGATGGCGTATACCGTCCATACCTACAGGGTCAGCTAGCGATTCAGGCCCCGTATTTCTACGACATTCTGGGAGCAATTACGGTCGAGACCGTTCCAAACCCAGACCCTATGCAAGCGCCATACAAGGTGCGTCGCATGTACGTCGAGCGCACACCAGAGTATGAAGCTGGCGAGCGCGTACAGGGACGTCTAGGAAAAGTAGTCGAGCAGCAGGACCTTGGGGTCGAGCGCATGCTAGACATCGTCTTCGGCGAGAAGAAGACAGAATCAACAACAACAACAAAGAAGGCAGGATAATATGACTACGGTCAATTTCGCAGAGCTAGTTAAGCAAGCAGGAGCTGCTGCAACATCTAGCACAAACTACGCCCCGCTACCAGATGGTGATTATGACCTAAAGGTTATCGAGGCTCAGGCAACAACTACATCGACTGGTAAGTTGATGTTTAAGATCACCAATGAGGTTCAGGGCGGTGCACACGATAAGCGCCGTGTTTGGGACCAGTTGGTAGTTACCTTGGACAACCCTAAGGCGATGAATATGTTCTTTATGAAGGCTGGAGCCATGGGCCTGCCAACTTCATACTTTGAGCAGAACCCATCTCCTGCGCAGATCGAGCAGGCACTGCTAGGTCGTAGCTTCCGTGCAACTCTTGCAACTCGTACCTATAACGGTAACCAGAGCAACGAGATTAAGCGCTACTACCCTGCAGCTGTTGCTGCCGCTGCTGCGCCTGCTGCAGCTGCTGCACCTGCACCGGCACCGGCACCTGCACCTGCAGCTGCTACTCCGTTTGCTGCACCAGCACCAGCACCAGCACCAGCACCAGCTTCACCAGTTGCTGGCGCAGAGGATGCACCATTCTAAATAAATAGCGAGGCGGGGTGGGAAACCACCCCGCTTCTTATTAGAGGTTTTTATGAAGATTCTTATGACTGGCATGGCTTCGGCCCACTGCTCAACAAAGGGAAATACTACTTTTTTCTCTGGTCTGTATAAAGCATTTTCCGAATTTGCTGAAGTTACGCTAAGTGAGCCAAAGCTGTATTGGACCCGAGCTGACCTAGAGTCTTTTGATTTGGTTGTCTTGGGCATAACCCCACCAACTTCTATGGCTGCAAATAAAATTTATGCAGCTTTTCATGTTTTAAATCTTCTCTACGAGTCACCAAAACTAAGGCTTGTTGTAGATAGCAATCAAATTTGGCAATATAAAAATAGTATTGCATCGTTTAAAAGATCACCAGATAGTATTTTTAATGTTATGTATAGATCTAGAAAAGACTATACAGAAGCAAAAAATAACCACATCGGGTCATATAAAAGTCTTGCCGATAAGATGTCGGCAATATCTTGGCCTAAGACATACTTACCGATCTTACCCTGGACCACAGCTGACTCGGCAGCAGAGGCAACTGGGTTTGTGCCAAATAGTAGGGCCATAGGGATTCAGGTTGATTCTTTCTTATTGGATAGAAAAGACACATCTGGGATTATTAGATCATCATCGTGGGCAGTAGATAACGTAAAAAGTAAGTGGTGGGAGATGACATCCCAGGGGCTAACTAGATCAGCCGTACCTACAAACTTAACTAAAAAGTCTAAAGACGCTGAGATCGAGAATGTAATAAGTAGCTCGTTTGCTTTAGTCGTTACCCCACAAGATCGCAAAGTTGGTACATGGTGGAACTATAAATATATTCAGGCTCTTAACACTGGAACACCAATTATCACGTATTGGCAAGATACAGCAAGCTTTTCCGAGGCTTGGAGCAAATTAGCATATCAAATAGAAGACATGGACATATATGATAGACAAGAACTGGCTAGAGTCCAGTTTATTGATTATATAGACTCTGTCCCAAATACTAGCCAGGTAGTCCATAGACTACAAAATGACCTGATAGAATCAATGCAGGAGAGAATATAATGCCAGAAATTAATCGCGAATGGGTTGTAGAGCAGCTTCAAGCTGCCAAAGTTAAGGTCGGCTCCGGTAAAGCTATCATGAAGCTTTTGGAGGCTTGGGAGTCAATTCCTGACCTAAGTGACAACATGAAGGAAGAAGTCTTAAAGATTTTCCCGCTAGTTGCTAGGGGAGTTGTTCTTAAGGTGGAAGAGGATGAGAATGATTACTCGTGGATCCCTCTGCAGCCTGGGCAAATTAAAGTAGGTGATGTGGTCAGAGTCAAAGCTGATGCTTTCTCGGACAAACTAGGACCAATCCACAATGGCCGTCGTGGTACAGTGGTGGCAGTTCGCTATGGCGATGTCATCTTCAACGACACCGATGGTAAGAAGCCAGAACTTAAGGGCGTCCACTACTCGCCATATAAGCTAGAAAAGCGCGTCAAGAAAGCCGAATAATGAGAACCTCTTTCGAGCTTAGGTTAGTTGCATCCACTATAGAAGAAGCTAGGTCCATAGCCAGCAAAGAGATAGCTAGATTCCTTCAAATAGAAGAAAAGGATCTAGAAGATAAAGTCTCTATGGAGTTGAAGGTGTCGTACCCAAAGGCAGAGTCTATCTCCGAGATAGAGCAATCTATGGCCTCTCAGGTATTCCAAATTACTGCGTATGGGACAGTAAAACAGAGTGTTGCAAAACCTTTTGGTTTTTAACTTGACAAACTAATTACTGTCTGCTAGCTTTTAGTTATGCAAACATTTGTACCGCTATTTGGCTCGGCGGATACTGCACAGGTACTGGACCGAGCACGTCTGAACAAGCAAGCCCTTGAGGGCTGGCAGATCCTTATGAACCTAGTTCAGTTGGATCCCCCGGGTAACCACCGTGTCTCGAAGGGTTGGTCTAACCACCCTGCTGTCAAGATGTGGCGTGGCCACGAAGGTGCCTTAGTCTCGTACATTCTCAAGATGGTTCTGGAGTGGGAAAAGCGTGGCTACAAGTCAACTATCGGACAGAAAACACTACAGACCTATATCCAAGCAGTTAGACTCGGTAGAATAACTAGAGACAATCACAAGCTACCTGATTGGATGAAAGATTCTACAGTCTTTGAGCCGATTGCCTCTAGCCACCGACTAGCGCTACTAAATAAGGACTATGAGTGGTACTCTCAGTTTGGATGGGCGGAAGATCCTGGATATCGCCCTGAGTCCTATGAGTACATCTGGCCTGTAAACTAATTTTGTAATTTACGGTAAAATTATCTCTAATCATAGCTATGTTTATAGCTATGAGGCGTAGAAAAGTTATATCTGAACCAGTCTGGCTTATTTGGGAAGGCGACAATTTCCCGCGCGAGATTCATTCAGATTCTGTAGTTTTCTATATAAACGAACATCTATATTTAGACGATGATGATGTTGCAAAACGATCTCTAGCCAAAGCTCTGCTCAGAGAAGGTATCTCTGAATCTAATGGCCACTCATATAAACTGATAGAGACTGGAAACGTCACTAGAGCAGGTTATAGGTATGAAGATGGCGATGATGTTTTTCCAATCTTTTGCGACGATGGTGACCCGGACTTAGACTACGATGCCACATTTGTGGAGGTGTCGTATGTGGACTAATGGACCAGATTGGCACGAAGATGCTGAATGCGCTAAGCCAGAAAACGTCGATAAGATTGACAATTTTTTTGCTAACAAACCTGCCCAGCAGTGGGAAGCAAAAAAGCTTTGCAATAAGTGCCCGGTAAAACGTGATTGTGCTCAATGGGCTCTGGATAATAAGCAGATCTGGGGAATCTGGGGCGGATTAGACTCTGGACAGATTAGGAACACACTCTCTGTTAATTGGGAGGGTCAAGAGATGCGATATAAGAGATTCCCTCTCTGCCCTAGCTGTAGGTCTAAGACTGACAAACTGCAAACTGCAACAGTAGATAGGCCAGATGGTGGCCGCTGGGCAACAATGAGGATTGTTAGGTGCCTGGAATGTAAGTTTACCTGGCAAAGCAGGACTAGTGCTAATGCTGTAGACGCTTACCATGCTCAGAAGAATAGAGCCGAGTAATGAATCAAGATCTGTTTGATATTGCAAATAGGTCTCCAGTACATCAAATACTGCTGTCTAATGGACCAATAGATAGAGTCCCATTAGCTCAGATAGAAAAACTAAAGAATCAGTTCACCGGTGACCATAAGTTGTGGTTAGAATCTGATATTTTAGACTTTTTGACTAGTAATTTTGATAAAGATGTTGTTGATTCATTTAATGCAATTAAGCCGCTAGCCTTTAAGGCGGATTTAGCTAGGTACTGTATTTTGTATATATACGGTGGTTGGTACTTTGATCTTTTTGTAGATGTAGTTAACCCACGAGCTATTAGTAATTTTAATACTGAAATAAATTTCATCTTTTTTAGAGAAGTGCCGGTACCGCCATTTGGTTCAATATTTGCGGCAGTAAATACCCTTTTCTGGGTAAAAGACCCGGGTAATCCGATTATTGAAAACGTAATCCAGAGCTGTGTCCGCAATATCACCAATAAAAAATACAATAACCATCCATTCGATGTCACTGGACCAATGGTTTTTGGCAGAGAGATAGCAAACTACCAGCTTAAAGTTGATGACTATAGATTCCTTATTGGTGATTGCCAGATAGTCGACTCTCAACCTACTCACGTTTTTAATTCCGTGGAGTTGGATAATCCGCTAGTATTCTCTAAAAGGCGATCAGTCTCTGAAGATATCTCTAACGTTGTGCCAACCGGATACGAGAGACATCCAAATAATTACTATCAAATGTGGCACGATCGGGATATCTTTAATTAGCTTCATAGAACTTCATATTATCTATAAGTCTCTGATTGGCGGGATCCATCTCTAGAGCCTTTGCACCATAAAATTTTGCTGCTTCGTAGTTCTCATCGTAGTAACTAGAGATAGCTGCGAGATCCCAAGGCAGGTATCCCCATGCGAATTCTTCGCACAAATAGTCAAGAGGTTTTTCTTCTATTGCCAAAGCTTTTTTTGCAAAATGAGCGCATGGCCCCCATGACTCTGTAGCGTAGAAGTGCTGAGCTAGCTCTACTAAAGCCTCCCTGCGCCAAGGAGCTTCCATGTGGGCTTTTACTAGCCATTCTTCTCTATTGTCTGCATCAATTTTTGCTAAATATCTCATTGAAGCTGCGCGTTCTGGAGCCCACACTGCTGTAGGTAGGCTCAGGTGGCGCTTAAATTCCGTCGCTGCTTCAGTGTATTTTCTATAGAAAAACAGCTCTCTAGCGTAATAGAAGGCGTTTCTATCGTCGTTCGGGTCTTCTTGCGTTGAGAGTTTCAGTAGGGGTAGATACTGCCCCCTAGACTTCGTATTGTCTGGGTGGTGATGAAGCTCTAGCTTAGTCCATACCTGCTTCTCTACAGTTTCGCCATATGGAACTATTACCTCATGTACCGGGTGCTTCCATCTATAGCCGTGTCTTGCGTGGATTTTATCTCCACCAAATGTTGTAGCTGGTATTGTCTCTTCCGGATCTTTCCAGTTCCATGTGTAGTTGTATCGAATCCGAGTTGCACCCTGCTTAAGAGCGTTTTCAATCTCCTCTCGCCAACCGGGTAAAAGGATCTCGTCCATGTCTAGCTGCACGCACATGTCAATATCAACTGGAAGAGCTGCAAGGGACGCATTTCGTGCATCATCAAAACGCCATGGTTTTACAGAAATCTCAATTACGTTGATTCCAAGCTTTTTTGCAGTTTCGACGGTAGCATCCGTACTACCTGTATCTGCAATTAAGAGGTAATCAGCGTTTTTTGCGCTTTCATACCAACGTTTAACAAACTGCTCTTCATTTAGCGCAATTGTGTATACAGCTATTTTTGCCATAACTATTATTTTATCGCTAGAACGCTAATATGCTCTCTAGGCTCATACGAGCCGCCGATCACCATTGTTAGTAGTCCTGGCTTCGACTCCATGCCTGCTCGGTCTCTAAACCACTCACTGCCTGGGTCAGTCGTTGGGGCTTGTAGCCACAATCGGTCGCCAATATCCATAGTTCGGAAGTTGTGGAAGTGTCCTGAAATCCACACATCTGCTCCACCTAATGCAGTCTGACCAGCAGCTTGTTGGGATAGGTACTTTAGGACATTATTTTGATTTGCTTGGTGCCCGTGGAAAAGACCAAGCATTGTGCCCTCTATGTCTACAGTGAGAGTTTGGTGCCCTGAGCTAGGATATCTGAACTCAACATGGGATAACTCTGGGTTTTCAGCACAAATGTCCTGTACAGCTGATGCGATCTCAACGTTCCACCCATCTGCTGGATCGGCAGCCACCTGACGGGTTACCTCATCATGATTTCCATTAATTACTGGAACAATTAGACGATCCACTAAAGGAGCTAGAGCTTTTATTTGCGCCAGAAGAAGTCTTCGTGCGACTCTTGTTTGCTCTGTGAGGCCTAGGTCAGATGCAGCTAGACCTTGGAGTCGTCCTCCTTGGCTGACATTTCCTTCCACGTGGTCGCCGAGTAGCGCAAGACATATAGTGCCAGGAGAAATCCCAGCCTTTTTATAAGTTTCAAATTTATGCACCGCCTTTTCAGTTAATCCTAGGATGCGCTCTACTGATTGATCGCTACCTGAGCCATTTGCTTTTTTACCAATCTGCTGATCTGCAGCAGCGATTGTGAATGCGCCCTCTCCGGTAGACTTCTTGATACCCTTACCAGGACGCCACTTTTTTATTTCGTCTGACAATTTCTCTACGTCTAGAGTGTCACCAACTGATCCGAGAGCTGGAACAACATTAACTCTAACCGAGTGGAGATACTCGCCATCATACTTTTGCCACTTACCACGGCGCATGGAAGTGACTCGCCACTCCTGTGGGTTTAAGTCAAACTCTTCCAGTACAGTAGTTGCGTCCACTACTTGTCCGTCTGGTCTTGGACTTCCTACGATAAAACCGCCTTTAACCGTGTCGATATCCATACGAGGACGCCAGTCTTCTGGGGTCTTAGTGACACGTACATCTGAACCACTAGGTCCAGGCATGCGAAGTTTTTCTAGTTTTTCTGACAGGCTCACGAGTCTCCCTACTTTAGCCTATTACATGAACATGTGCCGCGACGATGTCTGTCTACAGCACTCGCACTTACATCATACCCCTCATCACGAAGCACTTGTGCTAGTCGGATGTTCGGCACATGCTCCTCGTCAAGCGGACGAGAATTTATAATCTTAATAAGGGCGTTTACATCGTCCTTGGTCAGCTTAGGGTCCAGAGTGACCTGCATTAGCTTACAGATAAAGGTATTGTGGTAATCTTCCTTAGCTACACGCAAGCGTTCAGCTAGAGCCATAATCTCTCCTTAAATTAGAAGTTGAGACTATGCTACTACATATCTACTAAATTAGCTAGCTTTTTTCAGAATAAATACTTCGTGTTTTTTCTCGCATTCGCGAGCCAAAGATGGAACTACGTGATACTTCGAGCAGACCGAACAAGTGTAGTCTTTTACGTTAGCCAATATTCTGTTACCTCGGTTAATCTAGGGAATTTCTCTTAGTAACTATTTTCCCACTAATTTAAAGGTTCTTTAATTTCTTCTTGTGTAGATTCCTGAGCAGGGGGCTGACCCATATCGGCTGCGATCTTTGCTAAGATTGCCTGTCGCTCCTGATTTATTTCTACCATATTCACAAACTGTCCGGAGAATGTGTAGTCTCCAGAGTGTGTGATTCGCACCCATGGCGCTGCCCAAACTTCTCCACCCTGGTTCTGCCACATTCTACACAATGCATAGTCTTCAGATAGCAGTATGTCGTTCTCATCGATGAAGGTTGTGAAGTATTCGGTAATCATCTCACCGAAATCGATACCAGTGTTTCCTACGTTGTTGTTTTTATACTTCTTGCAGTGCGGCTCCACCGTCTCAAAGACTTTCCGAGTGAGGAAGAGCATGCCAGTTCCAATATCTTTTACTTTTAGCGGCTGATCTGGGTAAAACTTTTGCTGCTCGTCTAGGAAGTTAATAGCAAAATGTCCAGAGTACGCCTCTAGGTTTGGTTTGTTTAGCTGGGCAGCCAGCTTCACATTCTCCCAGTTAATGCCTTTCATTGGATAGATTGCACCAATAAAGTCCTTACCAGACTCTACCATTTTAACAATATCATCAGCATTCCAGCCGTGGTCTGCATCTATAAATAGTAGAGCATCAAAATCACTTTTTATGAATTTATGCGTCAGAGTATTTCTAGCTCTGGTAATTAGGCTTTCGTTTCCTACAGTTGTAGTAGAAACCATGTGTCCAGCCTGGGAAAGCTTGATGATCAAGTTTTGCAATGAAATAGTGTAGTTATTCTTTGCAATACCGCCGTACATTGGCGTGGCGATAAAAATCTTCATATCTCTCCCTAGATTGAGTGTGGTGGCGTTGACCCTGTTGCGTACTTGGCTTGCCTACTAAAGTCTACCACAGGAGCCTGAGGAACCTCTCTAGGCATCATCACATATCCTCTAAGAACTGCTCTAGTTCCAGTACCTTCAATAGTTAAGCCACGATCGGCCAGTTTTCTAGTAAATCCAATCTGAGATAGGGGACGCTCACCTCGAACTTCGCTCCACATTTTGTAGAGCTGGTATAGCTCGCTTATGTTTAGGCTTCCTCCTGCGGACTCTCTAGACTCTTCTTCTAGGAATGCGCCAATTCTATCTTCATTCTTCTTGTAAGCATCGTGTGCTTCTTTCACTACTGCACACCATCCCAGAGGGTCGGAGCTGCTAGAAGCCAGGTATTTAACTGCACCGTCTACTGCCCAGGACAGGACTGCTGGTAGTGCTCCTTCTGGATCAGCTAGATATGGCTTTAGGGTGGTGTCAGGCTTTTCTGGCTTATTTGTCAGCGGGATTGGTCGCATACGACGCCACATAGCATCATCAGTAATAATTGGTCGGTGGTTTGTGGAGATCCAAAGCTTTCCTTGCGACTGGAACTGAATTGGTCGCTCACCTGGTGAACGTCCCTGAATAGTTCCAGAACCAGTGAGTTTCTTCACTTGGTTTTCCTTAATTCGCTCTGACTCTGGTAGCTCGTCTACCCAAATCATGCGGCGACCACGAAGCTCGGCCATGTGGTATTCGTCAGTTGAACTAACTCTATCTCCTAAAGCTAGGATATTTGAGTCAAGTGCCCATGCATATTCTGACTTACCTAAAGCTTCGAAAATTGTCTCAATAAAAGTGTTCTTACCAGATCCTGGTGGACCATAAATAAGGAACATAATATCTTGACTATTCAAACCAGTAAGTGTGTACCCCACTGCTCGCTGTAGCCAGTCTTGAAGCTCCACATCACCTTTAGTTGCCTCATTTAAGAAAGCTTCCCAGCGGATATTACGTAGCCCTGGAGTGTACGGGATAGGTGATCGCTTAGTGAGGTGTAGGTCTGGTCTACCGGCTTTAAGTTCTCCAGTGCGTAAATCAACTACGCCATTTTTCACACCTAAAAGCAGTGGGCTGCTATCCCATTCCTCTACTGGAACTTGGATGCGCTCATCAGACGATGCCTGGTTAATCATGTTATCGATGGCAGAATTTGACTTTGCTTTATTGGCGTGCTTAACTAATTCTGCAGCTCGAGGGTCATCTGCAGCGTAAAGTGCCACTTCGCTAGCAACGACAGTTGAAACCATCTTGCTAACTTCTTTTATTGACTTCATTTGGGTGTCAGGCTTCCAGTAATTGCCGTCCCATACAAACCACCCAACATTAGGAGTGTATCGAATACTTGCTCCGAACGAGTCAACAAGTCGTCTACCATTACCTACGTCAGTTAAGCTTCGGTAACCTGGGCGACCTCCAGCAGCCTCTGAAAGGGAGTCGACGTCTTTAGGTAAGTTTAGGTTTCCACCTAGAGCTACCTCTTTTAGGCCCTTACCTTGAGCTGCAAATGATGCCATCTGTTCGCCCACTGCATTAGCTATTGGAGTAGACACGCTGTCGTCATCTGTTGTGACAATTAAACTTGGGTTGTAGTCGAACGCATCTTTGGATGAAGTTGGCTTTGAGAATGCATTAGTTATATCTCCAGCCCATGACATGCCCTGAGTCTTCACCCAGTCGCTCAGATCGTTCCAAAAAAGATCATACTTTGGGTTATTTGCAACCCAGTCTAAAGCTCTGCGGGTGTGCATTAGTACACCGTTTTGGCCTTCTACGTGCATAGGAGGGTTTACCATCTCCGCATTGAATCGCAACATAGTTGACTCAACTGCGTGTCGGCCAGCTTCATCTGTTCCAAATTTATTTGCAAGACCGCAAGCTAGCTTGTAGAGACCTACAGCACGTTCGCCTTCTTTAAGGCCGTCAGCCAGCATCCCATCTATGTCTAGCTTTTCGCCCTTGACAGTTAAGTCGTATAGAAAATCCCAGCTGCCGGTTTGGTATGCAGTTCCGCCAGTTTTGCTGCGCAAGCTTTTAGCTCTGATTACAGCTAGTAGCTCTTCAGGAGCCTCCGCTACCTCGATCTCCCATGGTGCATGACCTGGCTTCCACTCATAGCAAACACCGGATGCGTGACGGGACGGCGCAATGAGAACATACCCATTGTGCTTGATATCAATTCCAGGTAGGCCTTCTTTATTGAAGTTGCCAATGAACTTCTCGTTTGGGTCACACTTATAAATTAAGTGACGTCCACGTTTTCCGTATTCGCCCCATACTCCAGTTATTGCTTCAACAGTAGGTGGTAGCTCTCCTAGGGCTCGCTCTGTGAGCTTTTCGAAAGACTTATCACCCTCGTGGCGGGGGTCGATGTCGATAACAAAAAATCCAGATGGACCAGCATACATACCGATGTTGAACTCTGGGTTTTCTGACCACCACTGTTCAATTTTGGCTATGTCAGTAGTTGCGTCTTTTTGGCCGCTAGCTGATGCCGGGTGCTTTCCTCGTTCTTTAGCATCCATGTGCGACTTACCGCAGGTGCACTTACCACCTTGAATTCCGTGAACCGGAAGAACGTGCCATCCGTGCTGGGCATACCACTTAGCTGCATTCATCAAACGGCCGTTTGCCGCGTCCCATGCATTAATTTCCATAAGTGCCTGCCTCTACCAATAGGCTACTCCAATTGAACATTTTTCTCTCCATGCAGAAAATTTTATATCAGCATACACCTTTCCGCTGCGTTTGCAAATTAAAAACGCGAAAGATGCTAAAAATGACTGGAGTTGTGACCAACTTAATGGCTAAACCTCTCCCAATCAGGGGAACCCTAATAGGGTAAAATGGATCAAGGCAAATCTAATTGCGAGATCTCTGTAGGAACAGTATACATGACTAATGAACTCTTTATGGCCATTGCCGCGACTATTACTTCATTTGGAGTTCTAATAGGTGCTGTGGTAGCTGTATATCGAATTGCTAAAAGAATTGATGGCGCATTAGGCGTCGATGAGCACGGCAGAACTCTATCAGACCGCATGGAGAGAGTAGAGCACCAGCTGTGGGAGAATGGCGGCAGTTCCTTAGCTGATCGCGTGAATAACATTGAAAAGCATGTGGTCAAGGTTTCTACAGAAATTGAATTTATTAAAGACTTAACCTTAGGCCTACACAATGCGACAAGCTCTATGTCTACTCAGCAGGTGTCTCTATCTCCTGTAAACGATGAGCTTATAGCTCCCGTAAAGAAGCCAATTAGACGTAAGAAGTCAGCCTAAACTGTTCCTGGAATAGGTGGTGGCTGAACTGCCGGTGGTCTAGGAGTAGTTGGCTTGTCTGGCGATGGTCCCGCTAAATCAGCAGTTTTATCTTCTAGGCTAAGTAGGTATTGATTAGCCCAGGTCTCTGCTTCTGATACTGATGCCCACTCTGTACCGTCAGGCCAGGTTGGTTGGTAGAGTACCTCTACATCACTGCTGTCATAAACACTAATTGCTTTAGTTTCTGTATTTACTTCATATCTCATTTGTTTTCCTAAATGATAGAAATCGAACCAACACTAGGCGAAGTGTAGGATCTTTCTGGTCTTGACGTTACTGCAGAGAACTTAGATACACCATCAGTTCCAATTATTGAGGAGTATCCTCCATTGGCTAGTCCCATAGGAACGAACTCCCAGTCTACTCCATCATATGAAACTGCAGCAATATTATATACGCTTCCTAGATATGTTCCATATCCAATAACTACATAAGCATTTCCAAAATAGGCACCTCGCACCCAAGTAGGGTTGGTAACTAGCGAGAATCTGCCCTTAACTGGAGCTTCTGTCCATGTGGTGCCATTAGGAGAGTACATAGATAACATGCTTGTTCTACTGAATATTACGTAGTTTGTGCTTCCTACTCCACCAAATACCTGAGTCCATGTTGCAGTAGATGGGATGCTCATTGAAGTCCAAGTTGTCCCATTAGTTGAGTAGTAGGCAGTAGCCGAATTATCTACAAATAGGTAGAATGTGCCGTCTACAGAGTGAATTGGGCTACTAGGTGCCACTGGTAGCGTTACTGATGTCCACGAAGATAGGTTAGTTGATATTGCAGCAGAAGTTGATCCTACGGCTGACACCAGGTATACACCTAAATCTGAACTATATGTAACTTCTGACCAAGCCTGGCTTGATGGCAGTGTTGCTGTCGACCAGGTCTCTGACTCCGCCGAGTTATACGCAATTATAGATGTATTCTTTGCTGCAAATACATACTTCTTGGTAGTTGGGTTGTATGCTCCGGATACCCATGTTTGCGAACTAGGCATAGTCTGTCTGCTCCAGTTGATACCGTCATTTGATATGAAGGTATATGTAGATGCTGATCCAGCTGCCCCGAGGAATACACCATTAGAGTATGTAGCTGTTCCACCAGAATATGTAGAAGGTACGTGGAATGTGGACCAGGTAACTCCAGAGTCAGAGCTCTCTAGGATTAAGCTAGCATATCCGGCAATGATGATTTTGCCAGATGGAACAGTGTCTCCTGCTGAAGGCTTTAATGTGTGCCAGAATCTACCTACACCAGGCAGCTTAACGCTAGTCCACGCTACGCCATCAGTCGAGTAAGCTGCAGCATCACTTTCAGTGCTAGCTAAGACAAATACTCCATCGCCAAATGAGACTGCATTTGTGTATGAGTCTGGCCATGAGATGGTTGTTTCTGTCCAAGATGTTCCATTTGTGGAGTAGGCAATTTTACCAGCTTCGGCAGCCATAACATATCTGCCATTGCCATACGCAATTGTTCCGTAGCTATTTGAGACAGAGTATCTGGTCCAGTTTGTCCCGTCCGCTGAGGTGTATACAGCAGTATCCATGTACATAGGAGCAACAAACTTACTTCCATCCCAGATCATGCTATTTGGTCCTGCGTTTAGGACCATGTTTGGCCACTGGCGCTGCGTCCAAGTTATACCATCTGGAGATGTCAAGTAGTAAGTATAACTTCCAAAATAGCTATATGTTACAAAAGTAGTTCCATTGTGTATCAAACCGGACGCATACCATGTACCTGGGCTGTAAGTTATCGATCTTTCTGTCCAGCTTCCAGTTCCAGTGGACGAAGTGTAGGCTCTATTTCCGTACCCAATAGCCACATATGTCCCGGACTTATATGCAAAGTGGTATAGCTCATCTGCTGGCATTGTTATGGTAGACCATGTAACTCCAGCATCGTCTGAGTAGAACGCAATAGGGGTATCAGTTCCTACATATAGTCTTGACCCAGCTGTAGATATACCGTAGAATCTCAGTTGGCCTGGTGGAGTTGAGAGCAAGCTCCACGAGAGTAGATTTGTAGATTTGGCCCATAGTGGTGACCACCACCCACCCATGATAAACTGCCCAGCGCCAAATGTATAACCCATTGCAATTGTATTTAGTCCAACAGAACTAGGTGCTGTTCTAGATGTCCAGGTGATACCGTCTGTAGAAGTGTATGAGTACGCACCGTTATAGCTAATTATTGAGTATAGCCCGTTTCCATAAGTTAGGTTATACCAAGATGATGTAGCTGGAAGTGTCCTCTGAGTCCAGTTAATTCCATCAGTAGATGTGTGGTAGATATTGGTGCCGTCAATAGATGATCCACCTACGGATATAATTAGACCATTTAAATACTTAGCGTTAGAGTCTGACTGAATCCCAGAAACACTTAAGTCTGTCCAAGTGACTCCGTTGTCGTCAGAGTATTCAACTTTTCCGCTGGAAATAATTAGCACTCTAGTTCCAACAGTTAAGATTTTATATCTATAGCTACCAGATGTTAGTGGCGTACTGCTTGTCCAGATCAATCCATCAGTTGACTTAAATATGGTTCCGTTACCGGCAACTGCAATGAATACATCGCCTACATAAGTAATTGAAGCTACATAGTCATTAGATGTTCCCGGGTGGTTTAGTTTTATCCATGAAACAGAGTCACTAGAGAAGGCAAAACCGGCATTGTATGTAGTTACGACAAATCCTTTGCCGGGGCCATACGCTATTCCCGACGGGCTTCCACTGATTCCAGCTAGTGGCGCATATGTCCATGTGTAGCCGTCTGCCGATTTAAATACACCATTAAATTGACCAGAGTTTACGCCTATAAATCCAACTGAGTCGTAGTACTCGAGCAATCTTAATTGAACGTCAGCACTGCCTGGAACATATGCACGAGACGCGGCTGGTGTCCAATCTTTGCCTGGAATTGTTATTAGAGCATTGGATCCGCTTGCTGCATCAGTTAGAGCAACTTGTATCGACACAATTCCGGTAAAACTCGAAGTTGACACAAACCCATCTACGGCAGATGCTAGGGAGATTCTGTATCGTGAGTATTCTGTTATAGATGGAATTTCTACAAGCGCGTACAGTCCTGGTAGACCATTAGTGTAGCTATATAAGGTAACTTCTCCAGTGCCCTCGAAAGAAATTATGTAGTCACCAGCCGTGAACGGCCCAACAATTGTATTACTCGTTGGGTCTACTTGATATAGATCTTCCTCGACTCCTACACCTGCTGGGCCTGTCGCACCTGTTGCTCCAGTTGGTCCAGCTGGCCCAGTGGCACCTTGAATTCCTTGAATACCTTGTATACCCTGTTGGCCAGTTGCACCTGTTGGACCAGTTGCGCCGACTGCGCCAGTTGGTCCAGTTGGTCCGATTTCTCCGGGTGCTCCTGTGAGTCCGGTCTCGCCTTGCGGTCCAGTTGGACCTAGGATAGATCCAAGATTGTCATATACCTCGGTGGTAGTGTTCCAGAAATATAAGTGTCCACCTACAATATATGCAACCCCAGCCTCGCCTGTCTGGATACTTAGGTTGAAGTCCTCTACTGTATTGAAAGTGCCAAGTATCTGGAATGAAGCTCCATCTAATCCAGAAGCACCAGTTGCACCTGTTGCTCCAGTGGGTCCAGTTGCTCCTGTTGCTCCTGTTAGACCAGTCTGTCCAGTTGCGCCTGTTGGTCCAGTGTCGCCCTGAATTCCTTGAACTCCTTGAATTCCTTGAACTCCCTGGGGTCCAGTGGCTCCAGTAGGCCCAGCTGCTCCAGTCGGTCCAGTAGGACCAATATCGCCCTGAGGTCCTTGTATGCCTTGGTCTCCTTGAATACCCTGCTCACCCTGTGGTCCAGTCGGCCCCACTTCGCCCTGAAGACCTGTAGCACCAGTTGCACCAGTTGGGCCAGCTAGTCCTTGTTCGCCCTGAGGTCCAGTTGCGCCAAGTGCTCCAGTTGGTCCAGTTGGTCCCTGGATAGTTCCAACTACTAGCCAGCTATTTGTGTGGACATCCCACACGCATAAGTCTCCAGCGATTAAATAAGCATCACCTGCGACACCAGTTGGGTGTGCAGCCTCTAAGTCATCTAGCGTTGCATAGCTACCGAGAACTTCAATGCCTTGACCAGTAGCTCCAGTTGGTCCAGTTGGTCCAGTTATGCCTTGTTCTCCTTGCACACCTTGTGCCCCCTGGGGACCAGTTGGACCAGTGGCTCCTTGGATACCCTGTAGTCCTTGTTCGCCTTGGATGCCCTGTGGGCCAGTCTCTCCTGTTGCACCAGTTGGGCCAGTCGGTCCAGTATCTCCCTGATCGCCTTTTGCACCTGTTGGTCCAGTGTCGCCCTGAATTCCCTGAACTCCCTGAGGTCCAGTAGGCCCTAGATTTCCTTGATCACCCTTTGCACCAGTTGCTCCTGTTGGCCCAGTATCACCTTGAATACCCTGCTCTCCTTGAGGACCAGTGGCTCCTGTCGGACCAGTAGATCCGGTGTCTCCTTTAAATCCCTGAGGTCCGGTAACTCCCTGAGGCCCTGTAGCCCCGGTTGCGCCGACTGCACCTGTTGGACCTGTTGCACCAACAGCGCCAGTAGGACCAGTAGGCCCTGGTACAGTGCTAGCTGCACCAGTTGGTCCTGTAGGGCCTGTTGGCCCCACTCCTGACTCAGTTATTACTGATTCCCAGGCTGTGCCACTCCACTCCCAAACATAGGTGCCTGAAGAGAATTGTTGACCTACAGTAGGGCTATCCGGAAAATTCAATGGCATTATGGTGTTCCTCCGTCAACAATACTAATATTTTCCCATAATTGAGTGGCTGAGTTATATGAAAGCAGGTCCCCGTTTTGTAGGTCAGTAAGCTTAATGTCATGAAGTTCGTTTAACTCGTAGCCGTTCTGAACCTTTACAAATATTTCACCATTATTTGAGCTAACTCGTGTTACTACACCTAAATACACAAGGTGAGCTGGTGCAGTTGGTTTATTTAGTAGGCCAAAGATTAAGTTACCATCAGTTCCGAGCCAGATTGGATCTCCTGTTACGGCACTAGAAGTGTTTAACCCAGCTAATAGACCCTCTGTGACAACAAAACCTAGCCCATTTACGCTTAGAGATTCCGCAATGATTCCCATTGTCTTACTAGAAGTCATTTCTCCAGCATTAGATGCTTTAGATACGCGCATGTTTGTGCCGTCGGATGAGCTTATGTATACAGCTTGCCCTTTTACAAGAACTTGATCAGCTCTAACTTGGTGTTTTACTACAGCTGTCCAATCGGCATAGTTGTCGATCCAAGCAAAGTCACCATCTGCATTAGAATCTTTAACTAAAATTTGACCAGTTGTTCCACCAGGAGGTACTCCAGCGCCATCGGCACCAGCTGCTCCTGTAGGACCAGTGTCTCCTTGGGGTCCTGTTGGTCCTATTGCTCCTGCCAATCCCGGCTCTCCTTGAGCACCAGTTGGACCAGTAGGGCCAGGAACTGTACTATCTAGTCCAGCTGGACCAGTAGCTCCGGTTGGACCCATTGGGCCAGTATCCCCCTGTGGACCCTGAATTCCTTGATCTCCCTGTGGACCAGTTGGACCAATATCGCCAGCTACACCAACTGGGCCAGTAGGACCGGTAGGACCAGCAATACCTTGCTCGCCCTGGGGGCCTGTTGGGCCGATGTCTCCGTGTTCGCCAGCTGCTCCAGTAGGTCCCGTTGGCCCTTGTATACCTTGATCGCCTTGTGGGCCTGTAGGTCCTATATCTCCCTGCGGTCCCTGTATTCCTTGCTCGCCTTGCGGGCCTGTAGGTCCTTCGGCTCCAGTTGGTCCTGTTGGTCCTATTGGACCTGTATCTCCCTGAGGCCCAGTTGCACCTGTAGGACCTTGAGGGATCATAAAATCTATGGTTTGAAACGGAGCTTCACCGGTTATTGTGACTTGAGCTGATCCGCCTGGAACTTCTGTTACTACAGATCCTACGGCTAACTCGTTTGTAGCCCCTGTTGGGCCAGTTGCTCCAGTAGCCCCTTGTGGGCCAGTTGGTCCAACTTCTCCCTGATCACCTTGTGGACCAGTTGGGCCAGCGTCTCCTTGTGGCCCGACGATCTGACCTACTGAGCTCCAAGTGTTTCCGTCCCAAACATAAAGATCTCCATTTTCAGAGACAATATATGCATCATTAGACTCGTTGCCAGAACTTGGTAGGTCGTTTTCAGTTGCAACAGTGCCAATAAAGTTTATGCTGGTTCCTTGTGGTCCAGTTGGACCCGCCGCTCCTGTTGGGCCAGTAGCACCAGTTGGACCAACTCTATTAGAGCTTACTTCAATCCAAAAACCATCATAATAAATGTAAAATTTAGCTACCGAGTCGTTGAACCAAGCATCTCCTGCTTCTGGGTTTAATGGAGGAGATGATGATACATAGAAATTACCCTCTGCACCAGTCGGTCCTGTTGCGCCAGTAGCGCCAGTTGGCCCTATGTTTCCTTGAAGTCCAGCTAACCCCTGAGGTCCGGTAGCTCCCGTAGATCCGGTTGGGCCGGTTGCTCCAGTTGCACCAGTTGGGCCAGTGATAGATAAACCAGCAATACCTTGAGCACCAGTTGCACCCGTTGCACCAGTTGGACCTACCGACCCAGCGGCACCAGTTGCACCTGTTGGGCCTACTGCACCTGTTGGACCTGTTGCACCAACAGCGCCAGTAGCACCTGTTGGACCAGTGATAGATAGACCATCAGAACCTCTAGCTCCGGCAGCACCAGTTGGTCCAGTAGGGCCTGTAGGTCCTTGGGCTCCTGCGTCACCCTTTGCACCAGTTGGGCCAGTAATAGATAGACCTGCGATACCCTGAGCACCAGTTGCACCAGTTGCACCAGTTGGACCTGTGTCACCCTTTGCACCAGTAGGACCGGTGATAGAAAGTCCAGATAATCCTTGTGGACCTGTAGCGCCAGTTGGACCAATCTGCCCTTGTGGACCAGTTGGGCCTGTAGCACCATCTACACCATCAATTCCATTAGCTCCTGAGGCACCAGTTGGACCAGTAGCGCCTACGGCACCTGTAGCACCAGTTGGGCCAGGTACTGTACTAGCGGCACCTGTAGCACCAGTTGCACCGGTTGGACCAGTAGCGCCTACGGCACCTGTAGCACCAGTTGGGCCAGTGGCACCCGTTGGACCTCCAGCCGGGCCAGCTGGACCGGTAGGACCGGCAGGCCCCTGAGGGCCTGGTCCTTTGACGTCAACATAAGCAAAGTTGTCAGAGAGTGCCATTACTTGGTTACCTCGGCTCTCACAATAAATTTCCCTTGAATAATCCGAGTTGTCTCTCCCTGAGGGGACTCAACTTCGATGTCGTACACGTAAGCTTTGGGCTCGTATGCAGCCATGTCTGCAGGCGGAATCAAAAGTGTCACTGTCCCTGCAGGTCCATTCACGGTTAAATAGCCATTTTGTGTTGTGTATTCGGCAATTACGATGGGCGCTGGATCCCTGTTTTCCTTGTCCCACTGTCTGACTTGCATACGAGCCGAGTACCCTGTAAGGGCAATTACACGTCTGGCAGAATTTTTGATGCCAAAAACCTGATGTACGGTAGATCCTTGATCCGTAATCAGGTCGTGCACGTTGCCGCGGAGATGGCTCATTGAGAGTCCTTACAGGGAAGCTAGACTAGTCCTTATAATTTTACCGCACTTTAGCTTTAACTAGTTTGCTGTGCTAGCTGCAGATGAGGTAGGATTTAAGTATGTTAACTCAGCCGTTTGGTACCGATTTTGAAATATATGTTGATTATGATTTTTTGTCAACTGAAGAGCTTGACTACCTAGATTCTCGCATTGAAGAGGCAAATTCCAGCAATCTCTGGGCAGGGGAGGTTGGTAATACCATGGATACAGGCACCTGGGGAGGTAGAAATTTATTTCTACCTGCAAGTGACATATTGAATCGTCTTCTAGATAAAGTTATTGAAAAATACACTGAAACAATACGGCCACTCTCTGAGTCGGAAAAGATGCTAGCTTTTGAGAAAGGTATTGGCCCACTAAATAGAACTATGGTTGGTCAAAGCTTGCCTGCTCATGATGACATGGGGCCACCCGAGCTGGACTTACCAGTAGCTCATGGTGTGGTCATCTACATAAATGAAACCTATACTGGCGGAGAATTGTACTACTCCAAGTTGGGGTATGACATTAAGCCAAAGCGCGGTATGTTAGTTATCCATTCAGCTGCCGCGCTCTATGAGCATGGGGTTAGAGAGGTAACCTCTGGCACTAGGTATGGGCTAACCCTATTTATAAATAACCCCGATAAGATGAAAAAATCTTAATTATTTTTTATCCAAAAAACTGGAGACATATACTTTACTCCGTCTATCACTTCTAGTGATTGGTGGTAGTAAGGTTTAACGGATGGGAATATTACTATACTCCCGGCTTCTGGTTTGATCCTCACCCCTTGGTCGGGGAAGTCTAGCTCTCCGCCGGTGCAATCATCGTTTAGATATATAACTCCTGACATAACTGGAGATTTTACCTGACCTGGGTATTCATCCACGTGTGGGCCCATTGCTCCCCCTACTATATATTTTGAGATGCTTAGAGGCGACGGTGGAAAGTAGTCTAACGATAGAGACGAGCAATAATGCTGCCCAGCTTCTGTGAGGGCTGACATCAAAGTTTCATAGATGTGCTTAACACTATCTGAGCTAGTGTGTAGCTTAGCGGCGTTTGTTTGTTTTTGGTAGCCAAATATGTAGTTCTCATCGTCTGATGCTGTCCACTTTTTCCAAGGGAAGATCGCATCGTACTCAGATAGAGCATCATTAGTAGACTCTATTAAGTGCACTAAATTGCTCGGATTTGCCACTATATTTTTATAGTAAAAAATTTTGTCTGAGAAAATCTCTGGCTCTAATGATGTCATATCATTAGCTTAGCTTATAGTGACTTTTTCCAGGCAGTCCCTATGTGGTATTTTTCGCCCTCTGTAATGAGAGTTGATTGATGAAAAAATGGCTTCACGCACGGGAAAATTACTAGAGTTCCTCTAGAGGACTCAACGAACACGTCTTGATCCCTAAAATATAGATCTCCACCCTTTTTGTCGCTATTTAGGTAAAGAAGTCCAGTGGCAATCGGAGCTAGGTCGGGTTCCCCATCGTAGTCAACATGAGGCCCCATCTCTTGGCCATTCGTATATTGGAACGTGGAGAAGTCGGTCCAGTGCTTGCCGTCCTCGTAGTCAATACCGAGTGACTCGTGGTAAAACTTCCCAACTTCATAGAATAAGTCTTTTACCCAATTGAAGTAATTTAAAACATACTCGTCTTTTGTGTTAGCTAATCTAGGACCATAATTCTCGGCTGCTCTTTTTGTTCCGTAGATGTGGGGCTGGTCAATTGACGATGTTTTCCATGGCTCTAGCTTTTTAATAATCTGATTATCGTCGTCAGATAACTTAGAGTCTAGATTTTTATGATTATCTATGACGTAAGCAGCTTCCTCTTCAGAGATTACGTCTCTCATAACTAGTATTTTTTCAGCAAAAAACTCTGCTTTTGAGAAATCTAAATTAGGCATTGCTATTTCCCTGGTGCCATAGTGCTTTTTGTTCCGTCTGCAGGATTCTTTCAAAAGCAATTTCAGCCTGTCGAGCGTCTAACTCCTCCGGTGTGTACTGTGAGTCTGCAAAATCCCAGAATCCTACTACGGTAATTCTGTCACCCGAGGTAATCTCTTCTACCATGTGAACATTATTGATGCCTCCAGGGAAGGTGATCAGACTACCCTGTGGAAGCTTGACTCTAAGGTCGTGGTCTCTAAATACTAAATCTCCGCCCTCATAGTTGTCGTTTAGATACAAAATGCTAGCAAACTTGTTGTCACTCCACGCTGTGGGGTTTCCGTCGATATCCGAATTATCTGAGTGCCACCTAGCAAATGATCCGGTTGGCCATAGTTGGGCATGAGTAGAGTTAGTTTTGACTTCTCTGCCAAAAGCCTGCTCGATGGCTGCCTTAATCTCTAGTCTGAGCCACTCGAAGTAGTTTTTCTGTCGGTCCTCTAGACCAGAACGTTCCAATGCATCTTCGCTTGACACAAGGGCCATACCTTTAGAGTCATAAAAACAGGTCTGCATCCAGTGCCCCTCATTTACACCTTGATCCTCAAAGAATGCGATAATTTGTTCGCACTGTTCCTTGTCCATGAATCCAGGAAAAGTAGCTACGTCGTCCTTTAGCCAGACAATCTCTCTAGTTGCTTTATCCAGTACGTTATCCATCAAATATCCTTTAGGTGGGGGTCCCTATAATTATAAATCTAAATGCCAGTCTTGTATTCTAGGCCCGTTATGGATCAGCTCTTTCTCTCGTGCCTTTTGTAGCTCTGCCCAGGCTTCCTCGCCGTGGGTGGCCTCGCCTTCTATCCACTCTGGGGTACCGGGGAAATGTTCTAACCAGAAAGTTCTTATGATGTATCTAGACCCCTCGGTTAGTTTGGTTACTCCATGGTAGTAAGGCGGAGTTGATGGAAATACAACAACATCGCCAGCAGATGGCTTAAACTTAACTAACTTATAGGTGCTTGGGTCGTCAGGTGTGTCCGTGACTACAAAGGCAAGCTCGGCTCCCTCATAGTCGTCATTCAGATACATAGTACAAGTGAGCTTAAACTTATTGCCCCTTGCTTCCTGCTTTTCGTATTGCCAATCCGTATGGAATGACATAGTTATAGGACCAGTCTGCTCTTCTGGATTTGGCGTATAGACATTAAAGGACGGAGAGTCCATGATCCAGTTGTCTAGCTCAAAATTAAACGTTTCTACATAATCTTTAGTGGCAATGTAGAAATATTTTTTAATCTGCAAGACTGCATCTAATAGGGGTTTACTGGACTCGTCTTTCTGTAGCTCAAGCAGATGATCTTCCCACTGAGTCTCTGTTGGGAAGTTATCCCATTGAACTGGAGGACACACCCCCTGAGCCATTTTTCCAAAAATCCACCATTTTTCCCATGATGCATTTTCTTCTAGATTTTTAATCAAATCTTGTGGGTTAGGGATTAAATTTTTGTATACTCTAATCCTCGGGTCTAGATTCTCCACTATTCAACCGTTCTTCGAGACGCTATAAACTCGTGCTCTCGCTTCTTTTCCATCTCTGCCCACTCTTCTTCTCCATATGTTGCTTCACCCTCTAGCCACTCTGGGGTGCCTGGAAAATACTCTAGCCAGAAATTCCTAATAAAGAATCGATCCCCGTTAGTTAGTGGCTTAACTCCGTGATAGAAAGGTTCAGTAGATGGGAAAACTAGAATGTCACCTGCTGTTGGCTTGTAATCAAACTTGATATCGTTGGACGGGTCGTCTCTATTTTCTCGTAGAATAAAAGCTAACTCTCCGCCATCGTAGTCATCATTTAAATACATAGTGCAAGTAAGCCTAAATTTGGTGCCACGAGCTTCTGCCTTCTCTGGTTGCCAGTCAGTGTGGTAGTGCATGGTCATTTGATCAGTCACACCGGCGTCTGACTTGTACAGGCACACTGATGGTGTCTGGTGGACCCAGTTGTCGAGCTCAAATCCGTGATGTTCTACATATAGTCTGGTTGCTTCATAGAAGTACTGATCTATTGTTGAGGTTAATTCTGGGTGCTTTGTGTGCCTCAGTTCGTCTATGTGTTGCTGCCATTGCTCTGGGGTTGGGAAGTTTTCCCATGTGCTATCTGGACCACCGAGCTCGTCATTGATTGTCCCGAATACCCACCAGGGCTTCCAGTTTGGGAGCTGCTGTAGCTTGTCCATTAAGGTTTTAGGGTCATCAATAGCACCGCGAAAAACCCACACTTGTGGGTGTAGCTTCTCTAGTGTTGCTTCTAGGTTATTTAGGCCCATTTATTACCCTTAGCCCATTCTTCTCGAGCGGCTGCTTTTTCTGCTTCTACTCGTTCACGCTCTGCAGCCCATTCTGCCTGGCGCTCTTCGCTATACTCTGCTTCGGCAAAGTCCCAGAAAGAAACCATGGTGTATCTGGTACCTGCAGTTACTTCCTCTACTCCGTGGATATTTTCGATCCCACCTGGGAAGATAATATATGACCCAGCTTTAGGTGTAATTGTCAGAGTCTTTTCGTTTATGTTGTCAGTCTTAGTGAAGAAGAGATTTCCGCCTTCATAGTCGTCATTGAGGTAGAGAATTCCTACATATTTATTAATTTCAAACAGGGTTGGATTGCCGTCAAAATCTGAGTTATCTGAGTGAGGAGAGGCAAAGCCACCCACTTCCCATTTCTGAGCATGAGATGTGTTCGGTTTAACTGGTCGGCTAAAGACTTCTCCAACTGCTTCCTGGAATCTTTTTGTTAGTGTCTCAAAAAATCTTGGCGGTAGTCCAACTTTTTCAATGTTTGGGTCTTCTGGTGCGATACCCATTCCGCTTGATTTGTAGAAAGCTACATCGCCCCATAGATCGCTTCTAGCCTCGAAAAAGTCAATCATCTTAGACGCGGTGTCTCGATCTACAAAGTTAGGAATCTCTACGATTCGGTTTTGAGTGACTCCCAGCTTATTTACGCTCGTGGGTTCATCTCTGTAAACTACAAATGTTGTCTTGTCTATCATACTTAACCGTTCTTTAGGACTCGTTCTTCTGGAACCCCTACTGACTCCCACTCAGATCTCTGCTCTTCATGGATTTTTTTAGTTTCTTCTAATTCTAGTCGTTTTTCTTCCCAGTATGAGTCGGGGTACGTGGAGTCTGCATAGTCAAAAGAAGCTAACATGGTCCACCTGGAGCCAGACTCTACTTCTGTAACACCGTGCACATTATCAATCCCAACATCAAAGACAACCACGGAGCCAGTTTTAGGGGAAATCTTAATTGGATGGTCCCTGAAGACTAAGTCTCCTCCCGCATAGTCGTCATTTAGGTAGATAATTGTTACTAGCTTGTTCTCCCTCCAAGCATTGGGGGTGCCGTCTAGCTCGGTGTTATCTGAATGGTAGTCGGCAAAAGCACCCTCCAACCACTTGTGTGCACTTAGACTTAAATTTTTTAACTCTCTAGAAAATACTTGCTCAGCTAGCTGTTGCAGCTTAGTCCTAAGAGATCTCATGTATGTTTCATCGATAGCCATAGATTTGTCGCTCTGCCATGGGGCTATCGGATCCATCACTCTCGCGTTGTAAAAGCAGGTATGTTGCCAAAGATCGGGTTTTGACTCATAATATGCAATTAAGTCCAAGCACTCTTGCTCCGATAGGAAATCTTGAACCTCTACAACATCCTCTTTATGTATAAGGTGTTTCATTATTAGTTCTCTTTTTTGCCATGCTTCACGATTGTCCAGAAGAATGGCACTGTGTATCTGATACCAGACTCTATTGGACTAACTCCGTGAATGTAGTTCATATCTCCTGGAAAGAAGTAAGCGGCCCCGGCTTTTGGTTTAAATTGAATCCCTTGGTTAGGGAAATACAGCTCGCCTCCAACGTAGTCATCATTTATATAGAAAAGACCAGCAATGTCGTAGTACGGAAAATCATTAGGCTTACCTCTGCCTTCTCCTTCGTGGAGCTCTTTGTCCGCATGAGGCATCTGAAGCTGTCCTGGTAGCCATCTCACGATGGCCGGGCTAGTTGCTCTGGCGTCTACATTAAAAAATGCATCTACCTTTTCTTTTAATCTAGCTTGCATACCAATAATTATTTGTGTAATCCTAGGATCTACTTTGTCAAGAGTTGTTGCGGTAGCTACTCTATCTTCCCAATAGCCGGAGTCGTAGATAACCGTACCGTCTTCATTGTAGTGAGTTTCGGTCTTGTCCCACTCTGTGTTGCTTCTGGCAAACTCGTTGAGGATAGTCAACTCTTCGACTGTCATAAAGTCTTCAATAGTGACTATATTGTCAATAGAATCACCGAAAAATCCCGATGGCGTGATCGACATCCTATTGTCGTCATGGCGATTGGTGTAGTCACTAGAATTATTGTCGATCATAGTTATATTATACCTACTCGTATTTTCTTCGTTCCCAGACTTCTTTAATGTAGATTCCACCGTCTGGTTGCCTATATTTTTCACTATTTAGACGGTTTTTCTCCATCATGTCTTGGGGGGATATAGAGGTATCTATCTCTGACTCCCAGTGGTCGCGCTTAAATGGCAAGATCTGAGCATAGGGGGTGCCAGCTGGTATAGTTCCTGTGAATCCTTTAATTATGAAAAATGGCATAGTTCCAGGGAGCTTAACTTTATCGTTATCGATAATCCCGCTGGTGGTTAGGAATGGAAGTTCAAACCTATTAAAAGGCTGGGTATACAGAGCACTATACCCGTCTGGCAGTTCTACCGCCCAGTCGGCCCACCAAGCAAAATGCTTATCATGATACCCATGGGGGTGTTTAAATTGTGGCATTGGCGGTCTATCTTGGATAAAGTCTTTATACTTTTCATCTGACACTGATATTTGAATTAGGCCAGATGCATCTAAATAAACTTCCATGTCACAGGGGGTCTTATAGACATAGCCAGCTCCCATTATGTCGAATATAGCTGGGCAAGCCTTCCATGTTGGAATTTTACCGCTACCGTCTGGCATCTCCCAGGGCTTTCCTGTAGACGGATTTGTGGCAAATCTATCAGCTTTTCGGTACCACTTAGGTAGAGTTTTTATTACAGGCTCTGGTACGGAATCACTTTCTTTTGTAAGCCATGGTCGATTTTTTACAAATCTAATCTTCTTGGTTTCCAAGAGTATCCGCGTCCTCTACTTCATATGTCTGCCCAGTGTATGGACACGTTACTGTCTTTAACTTTATAGACTTTGTCTCATGCTGGCCGACTTTATTTCCTCTGTAGTCTACTGCTTCTCTATACATCTTTGACCAATCTCCTACACCGTTTTTAATTTCTGCTTCATCGCCATACTTTTTTACCTCGTCCCAGTACTCATTTCCTGGGTAGGTTGGATCAACCTCTAAAACATAGTCTTCCTGTAGCGATGTCAGTGAGATAGGCAAAACTGCAGCTATCGGTTGACCTGCTGGAATTGTGATTACTACGTTTGGCTCAGTTATTCTCCAGGCTAGAGGCAATTCTGGCATATAGAATGATGTACTTATCAATGTCGTGTAGCACTGGGCACCTCTAACAAATAAATTAGGTACCGGCATTGTCAGTGTGCTAGTTTCTGGGTCAGTTTTAAATATTAAGCCAGAGTAGAAACTTACTGTTGCGTTTCCCCTTACCGTGCTTACGTATTTATGTCCGCTTAATATTTTTACGTGATCTGGAGTCGTGTCCGTGATTCCATCCCAGATGAAAGAGATTTCTTCAGGAAAAGATATACCCCAGCCTAGTCGATTGGTTACAGACAGCGGAAAACACATGTAAGCGTGCTTCCCCTGAGTCTCATCCATCCACTCTCTGGCACCTGGAAGTTGCTCTATATTTGCAGCTCCTGGGTTTGTCTTTCGAACACTAAATTTCCGCATGTTTCTAGGAATTGGTCTCTTCCAAGAAAAGTCCTCCGTGGAACTTGTCAGAGTAGTCAAGCATTGTCACCATTGAGTACTTAGTACCAGATACTACTGGCATTGCTCTGTGTGGGTACATAAAGTTTGATGGGAAAATAAAAAGGTCTCCAGCTTTTGCCTTTATCTTGATGTTTTGCAGTCTAAAGTAAAGCTCGCCACCCTCGTAATCATCATTAGGGTACCCAACCAGTGAGACCACGCAGTTGTATGAGTAGCCGTGATCGTGGTGCTCTTGGAAGTGCTGGCCTGGTCCATACTTAATATAATTGGTTGCCTCCCAATAGCGAAGCTCTCCAATGTTGTATCGTCTTGTGTAGTCCTTGACTACTTGCATTTGACGATAGATGGTGTCATCTGCCAGCTGTCTAAGTTTGTCTCCCCATTCAGAGGTATCATTGTCAAAATCGTGTCGCTTGTACTTGAAATCCCAGCAGTCTCGATACTCAGGAATCTTCATGGAGTAGCCAACCATGGCTTCTTGGTACTCGTAATCGTTATCTGGCGAGGTTAGCACTTCCTCGATTCGGTCGATAATGTTCATCTCTTTTGGTAAAACATCATGGTATACCCATATACCCGATCCAGGTCTAACCTCTTCTGCAGAGCTCCATGTGACTTCATCTAGTGTGTACCACTTAGCTAATCTGTCGTTTAGAAGATTTTGCTCTTCTTGTCCTTCTACTGCAGAGTTTTTCTTAATTGAATCAGTATTTGAGTTCATAGTCCTTAACCGTCTGGGATACTTTATGGTTTACTCCGTCCCTATCATTATAGTCACTCATCACCACGACAGAGTACTTAGTTCCACTAATCATTTCCTGTGATGCATGTTCATATATGTAGGTAGATGGGAATACTACAATATCACCAACTCTGGGCTTTATTGTCAGATCGAAGCGGGGGAACCATAGCTCTCCACCTTGATAGCCTTCATTGAGATATGCCACTATAGATGTAGTTGACACATATGTCGGGCCGTGGTCGGCATGTATCTTGAAATGTGTACCGGCACCTTCATACTTAACAAAATTAAATGCTTCATAGGAGCTTATACCAACGCCCCAATATCTTCCGTAGTCATCTACGCAATTGCGGATGGACTGAAATAGCTCTGTATGCATTTTATAGAGCTCTGCATTTTGCTCATCCTTGGGTCCTAGGCCTACAGAATTAAATTTAAAGTCCTTTGCATTTCTTGACTCTAAGTCAACCTCTTCAGAAGTGGTGACATACGCGCCCTGCCACTTGTACCTAGTTTGGCCATTTAGGTGTGACTCTAGCGTGTCAATATATCTCTGACAGCTATCTTTAGGGATAGCATTTCGATAAATATTGATGCCTAGTGCTGGGTTTAGAACTTCTATGGAACCTAGCTTCTTAGCTGGCATCCTCGTAGAGGCTGTCTCTGATCTATCTTTTGTGAACCAATCATCCATGTGATGATTCTATATTATTTTTAGCCAATACGGCCGGGCTTAGGTGATATGAATCCCCATCTGGCAGTAAGTCCTTATCCATTAATTCATACATATAGTCCTGCCCGTGGGTGAAATACCAATGATCATCTACGCAGAAATGAAACATTATAACTTCAACTCTATTATTTTCTGGATCTGGCATGGCTTCACGCCAATGAGGATCATGTCCTCCCATAAAAATAAGCCCTTGATTAGGCCCGAAAACGTATTCTTTACCGCCGACAACAACTCCCCAAGGGGTTTTAGCCGACACGCAGTAGTCAAACGTGTATGTGCAAGCATTATTGTCTAAATGCTCCGGCAGCTTTGAGGTGGGGCTGTTATAGTCCAAATACACGGAGTAGGTTGTTTTGATTCGATTATCTTTAAATATCTCTTGAATCAATGGTTCTAATTTTTTACTGAAATAAGTTTCTAACTCTTTAAACTTTAGAACCCTGCGATCATTTTTGGGATCAATCCAATTTTTTTCGTAGGCTTTTGAGTTTAATAGAGCTCTTAGATATGCCCTATCCTCGGCATCAAACACGTTGTCAACTATGACTGGCTCGAAATGCAAGGTGTCTCCCAACAAAAAATAAAGAAGCAGCCAAATCGACTGCCTCCTTATTATATCTCTACCTACTGTTCTTCATCCCATTCTGACATGTACTTGTCAAGCTCGCGTGGGTCGATTGAGTAACCGAAGCGAGGTGGGAAGAATGGTGGGAAGTAAGGTGGAAAGTACGGGAATCTAGGTGGGAAGTAAGGCGGGAAGTAAGGCGGGAAGTAAGGTGGGAAGTATGGAGGGAAGAATGGTGGGAAGTAAGGTGGGAAGTATGGAGGGAAGAATGGTGGGAAGTAAGGTGGGAAGTATGGAGGGAAGAATGGTGGGAAGTAAGGTGGGAAGTATGGAGGG
>JACCDW010511855.1_pt1 | contig 72160 bp, 70 predicted proteins | sample 7449781 | NCBI WGS metagenome assembly JACCDW01 (sample SAMN15323449, study PRJNA562643) | freshwater metagenome | isolation source: river surface water | place: USA:Blue River Watershed | collected 2017-08-18
ACGACCTGGATGTTGTATCCAGGCTTTACAACTGCCAATAGATTCGGCTTCATATAGTAATACATTAATATCATCTTTACTTGATAATACAGCACGTCTAAGATCAACTGGTGAAATATGTAAAACGTCGGCTACTTTATTTACAAATGCAGTAGCCTCGTTATGTAATAAGCCTTGTAGGCTTGACCATAAATATAGAGGTATAGGTGTAGTTGTCATTTTATTTCTGATTTATTTGTCTAGATTTGGCTCAAATTTTTAAGCAGCAGGGAAACAGATCTGTGATGGATTTGCTGTTGCTCCCATGGGTAATAGACGCGAACCTATTCCATAGAGATCTACAAGTCGTAGAAGTCCACATGCTTTAAATGCCTCAAAGACACCAATTGCAACACCTATGAAAAGTAAGGACATAACAACACCGAGCCATTGCTCACAACCTGTTGTTAAGCGCCATATAATGAAACCAAGACCAAGAACAGCACTGCTAATTATTCCAATAAGAGCATGTGCCTTTCTTGCACTAACCTTTTCCTCAGGTGCAACCGCAGATCCTACATAATTATAAAGTGCACCACCATTATAGGCAATAAAAGTAAATATAAATACTACTGCTGCCATCCAATATGATGGGAATAGACTTGGACTACCCTCACGTGTTATATTACAAACAGCGGTCGCACCTGAGCTGAAATCTATGTCTTTATTGAATAGACCTGCAATAGCTTTTAAGGCCATTTGTATAAAAGGTGCTAGCAAATTGAGGCCAAATGTGAGAAGAGGCACTAAGACTGCTAATGATAGAAGAAGAACAGTATAGCCCATATTTGAAGTTGCACATACAAGAATAAGACTTGTTAGTCCAATAATTAATGGAAAATTATGCATTCCAGTTATAAAAAATTCCTTTATACGATAAATTATTGCAAGAATATCCATTTCCTACAGTTTGCATGCATTATTGTTTAGCTGCACAAATATACAGTGGCTGTCCTGCCTGATCACGGCGTACAAATAATGGAAGACCCAAAATATTTATTGCCTCCTGGCCAAAAATAACTGGTATAAAAATACTACAGAGACCACCAATAACTGTACCAAGAAGTATAGAGGCCATAATTGTTAAGAATGAATTACACTCATTCATCATCAAATATAATACAAATATGAAGACAAGTATTGCACTAAGAACCATAATTGTAGGAATCTTTGCTTTATAATCTGGACCAAGTTCCGTCAAAATATCAGCCTGTTGTATAATACCACCAATACAATAAGCAATAACTGTTGATAATACATACATAGGAATAGATGGAAAGCCGGATGTATTAACTAATTCACTGAGAAGTGTTATACGATCTGCAGAAGGACTATAAAGCCCTGGAATACATGCCTTTGATGCTGTGGCCGGAGGAACGTCCTGAGGCATTAAGGCATTAAGTGCCATACTAAGCAAATAACTTGATGCAAAACTAATTACAACAACACCGAATAAGAAAAGCATTGGTGTTTGATATGTAATTAATGATAGAATACCAGTACCATATAATAATGAATCAGGTAGAAGACGTAATCCTTCTGCTGCTACTGGTACTATAGTGTCACTAAAAAAACTCTTCGGTGCTTCGTAAATACCTGTTGCCATTCTTCTTCTGTATGAGATTTAGGGGCTTGTTATATTCAGCAATATAAACCTTGTACGCATTTATTAAATAAGTCTAGCGCCGTCATGGGTATTCCATCTTATTATAGAAAATTAGCCCGTAATTTTAAGGGTATTTATTGTAGTCGTCCTGAGCCGGTTGAATGGATGTTAATGGATTATAATTGTTTAATTTATCAGGTTCTTCGTGAGCACCAGCTGGTTCCATATCCTGGTATGGGTCCAATGGGCCTACAATGGGAACTTGAATTTATTGATGAGATCTGCAAATATACGAGGAAGATGATTGAAATGGCCGGTGCTTCAGAAGAGTGCGTATTAATTGCAATGGATGGTGTTGTTCCAATGGCAAAGATGCGTCAACAGCGTATGAGACGTTTCAAATCTGTTTTTGGCCAAGGCTGGGATACAAATGCAATTACACCAGGGACGAATTTTATGAAGATATTGGCAGCTGCGCTGAAGAAGGCATTTCCTGAAGCGAAGGTTAGTGGCACGGAAGAATTTGGCGAAGGGGAACACAAATTAATGGAGTTCCTGAAGAGCCTGAAGGCAGAAGAAAGGCGCGGTAATGTAGTGATTTATGGTCTTGATGGAGATCTCTTTGTTTTGGCGCTATTAAATAATCAATTATTTTGCCCCGAACTACATTTCTATTTTTTACGTGAAGAGGCTGAGAAGGATAAGCCATTGGCTTACAGTTGGCTATCATTGGATGCATTGAAAGTCGGCTTGGAATCAGCTGCTGGAACAGGTGATCCGCGATGGCTAACGGAATATGCAATTGCAATGAGTCTTCTAGGAAATGACTTTGTTCCATATGGACTGAGTTTTAGGATAAAGGAAGGTGGTCATGAGCGTCTTCTAGAATATCTTCGTCGTCTTCATGCGGATGGGCTTTCCTTAATTGGTCTTGAGATCACAGCTTGGAGTAAGTTATTTTCCTTCTTGGCAGCTGATGAAAAACACTTCGTTCTTCGGTCGGCAAAGAGTAAAATGGATCTGGCTTCTAAAATGAAAGCATATGATGAAGAAAATAAACCATTGGAATGGGCTTCAGCCAATGAAGGACAGTTGCTGGAAGGTGATCGGCTTGTTACTAATTGGCAATCAGTATATGCACGTGTTGCTCTAGGATCGCTAAAAGGCCTAGAAGCACATTATTTAGAAGATTCTGCACGTCAATATATCCATGCACTTGAATGGACATATAATTATTATTGCAAGGGGGCTGATTCTGTATCATTTATGTATATGTATAATTATCCAACAGCACCTTTATTTGAATCAGTGGCGGCAGCCTTCAATAGATTTGATCTTCCTGTTGTTGCAGCTGATGAGCACCGACCGACTGCACATGAACAGCTTGCATTAGTGTTGCCGGCAAAGAGTTATTGGTTAATTCCTAAATGCAAAGAGCGTCAGCTTCTGGCGGCTGCACCACAATGGTTTCCAAGTGAATGGCATTATTATAGTTTTGGTAAGCGATTTTTCTGGGAATGTGAGCCTGAGATTCCGATTCCGACTATTCAAGAGCTGAGAGAGTTTTTATAAGTCTGCGACTAAGCAGCTCTTGCTGCGACTAAGCAGCTCAAAGCATTCACATATATGTCAGTAGATAGCCTATGGGTGCAGTACAATCTGTTGGTATAGATCCATCTCATGTGAGAATTTATAATAATTTGCTACAATTTAATGATCATTATAAGCGTGTGCAAATGTTGGAGACATTGATGATGGCACCTGAATATATTGCAACTGCAAAACGTACAGGATTATATGGACCATTTTTGAATTATATTCGTGCAGTACGGGCTGGTGAAGCTGCATATTTTCCGATGGTTGCTGTTGCACAACAGCAGTCACAACAAAGAGTTGCTATTGCTGCTACAACGACTACTGGTACAGCGCAAGCTAGAGCACAGCTTTTACAGCAGCAGCAACAGCAGCAGCGGCAGCCTCAACAACAGCAACAAATACAAAATTATCAGCGTCCAGAGGTTCCGGCCTGGCAAGTGGTTACACAAGTACCATCAGCAAAGGCTCTAGATTACTTCCAGCAATGTCTGAATGTTTTGAAGATCAGTGAAGATGATAGTTTGACTGAAGAGGCTTTGAAGGCAGCTTACAAAAAAGCTGCATTACGTGCACATCCAGATAAGGGTGGTTCAGATCAACAGTTTGAGGCGGTGACACGAGCATATGCATATCTTGAGGAGATTCTTCGGCGCATTAAGGGCTCACGTAAAGTGACAAATGATGTGGTTAGTGCTCCGGCTGCATTACAGCATGAAAGATCATCTGAATCAAAGAAATGGGAGCAAATACAGCCTGTAAGACTGGATCCAAAAAATCTGAATATGAATGCTTTCAATCAGCTATATGAACAGACACGTATTCCGGATCCAGAAGATGATGGTTATGGCGACTGGCTAAAAGACCAAGCCGATACACGTGATGCACCTAAATTCAGCGGTAAATTCAATCGTGATGTATTTAATAAGGTCTTCCAAGATGAAGCATCAAAAAAGGCTACACAGCAGCAATTAATTCTGCATCCTGAGATGATGGCTCTTAACTCATCAGCTGCAGGTGTTGAAATTGGACGTGATAAACCACAGACATATACTGCCCCGGCTAATGCTGAGTTGCAATATACTGATCTACGGGCAGCATATACTGTTGAGAATACAATTAGTCCTCATGTTGCAAATGTACGTGTGGAAGATCGCAATTTGAAGGACTATAAAGAATCATATAAGAAGGGTCCCGCACAGCTGACAGCAAGAGAGCAAGCTCTTTTAGAACAACAGAGGCTAGAAAGGGAGCAATATGAGAAAACGAGACAACGGCGTGCAGCTCAAGAAGATCTAAATGGACAGGCATTCTTTGAACGGATGAAGCGACTTGCGCTAACACAATAAAACTATTAAAGGGTAGGGTAAGAATGAGCGATTCTCTATGGATAACAATAACTGCCATAGTGTTGGCTGCAATTATAATGGGCTCATATTATGTTCGTCAAAGTTTGAAGAATAGTCCTTGGACTGACAAGGAGCTTTTCAATCGTGGGATGGATCTTCCTCCTTTGTGGCTCTATTATGATGATAGTCAAGTAAATAGTCGTAATTGGTATGACTTTGGTGCACGTTCTTCACGTGTTCTTAATAAACCTTTTTTGAATTTATGTTATGAGTCTATTATTCGTGCAAATGGAAAATTCTATCGCGTTGAGGTTATTAAAGGTATTGCAGGGGTAATGGATCGTTTAGGGGGCTTGCCGCCAAAGATGTCAGGCCCTGAGGCATTTTTAAAGACGGTTGGTCCGATGGAGCTCAATTGGATCCGTGCAGCTATACTTGCAAAGTATGGTGGTCTTTGGTTAGATCCTAATACTATTTCGTTGCGCGGTTTCGGCGAACTACCAAAAGATCAGGTAGTATTCTTTGGTACAGATTCAGATGAATCATTTGCAGGTGCTGCAGGCACCTCTGCACCAGGCTTCCATGCAATCTGGTCGCCTGCGCCAAATCATCCACTTTTCATGGAATGGGAACAAGTGGCGCGTAAGCGTCTATCGGGTGCTGCAGGAGGAGGTTCAAATGTTCGTGGAGATCCAAAATGGGATTATGTTCGTTTCTTCCAAGGTCGTCCAGGTGTTGAAGTACGCCCTGAGGCTGAGTTAAAGAGAAAAGGTAAAGCGGGGCGTCTGATTCAACTGGAGGATCTTTTAGCCCAAGGACAAATTCATTTTAATGTACCAAATACAGCTATCTATGTACCACTTCCTGTACGTGATCTGAATTTGCGCTTGAACTGGCAATGGTTTTTACGTATGAGTGAAGAACAGGTATTAGAATCAGATCTGGTCTTTACACATTTGCTAAAAATGAGTTTATCATCATAAATATCATTCAAAATGCAATATATTTGATTCAGGTTTATTAGGAAGTGAAACTCCATCCGGAGTTAAAAAATATTCATTATATTTCTTACTATGAGCGAGTCTTTCTCGCGTACGAAATGTATATCCAAATGGTCTAACAATTTGTCGTAGAATAGTCATTGCACGATTCATAGTCATAGGGCCATGAAGGAATTTTGCTGCTTTACAAGGATAGTAAAATGGTTCACATTCAATAAGAAGTTGATCAAATCCTGACCAACAGAAAGATTCTTCTGTAAAAGTATGATTATCATTAAATCCATTAATTTTTAAAAGAAGTAGCCATTCACTGACTTTTTCTCTTAATGGAATCTCACGTAAAACCGAGCCCATATCTATTTAATCTAAATAAATGAATTTTAAAGACCTGTTATTAAAAGACTACGATAGGATGTATATCCTTGACTGTATTGAACCCAACCTTTCATTAAAAATTTATGTAGTTCAGTACCTTCTTCTAAATTTGCATAACCAAACATGTAAATTGTTTTTTTTACAGAATCAAAAACATCCTCAAATGATTCACCAACCATCCAGAGTCTTGTCAAATGTTTTAATATATCTGATTTATTTTTTGATAAAATAGCTTTAATAAGTGGATAATATATTTCAAATGATGGAATTGAGCAAAGCTCAAGGACAAGATTATGTTTATTTTTTTGACTGGCTATTGAGGGATTATGTGTAAAATAATCCATTAGCAATTTAATATATTGGCAAAATTCACGAATAACATTATTTGAATGTAAAATAAGCCATGTAATTGTATCTTGACTAAGAAGATCAATTGGCATACTATATTTTTGAAGAATATGTGGAGCAATTACATTTAAATCTAAATCCGGTAAAGATATACAACGACATCTTGACAGAAGAGGTGGTGTTAATTGTGCCTTATTTGTGCCAATAAAAATAAAGCATGCTACGTGAGAATAAAGTTCCATTGGACGCCGAAGAGCCTGTTGTGAAAGTTCGGGAAAAGATTCTAAATGATCAATTACAATCCAGCGAACACATTTCTGTTTTCTTGCAGGCTGACGTACATAATCAAGAAGTACATTTCTTACTGTATGAATGCCACGATCTTGATGAGAATTCATATAAAATATATCATCCTCATTATGAAGATTTTCATGAGCTTTACCATAATGATGTTCTAAATAGCCGCGCAAAAAATTATTTACAATGGAAGTTTTACCTGATCCATGAGAACCAGTTAGAAATATATGACCAGGTCTATCATAGAATAATTTGAGCTGATTTTCTATATCTTCATATCCAAATAATTTGGAATAATTTTCGCTACTATCTGTCATTACTAAATACTATTTATTAAGTTAATTTAGACTCTATACGCATTCATTGAAATTTTAAAATTGAAATACTACATAAATAAATATAAATATATACACTTATAGATATGTCAGGTTCTAAAAATACGGAATTATATGACCTACTGGGAATTAACCCAGGGGCAACACAAGATGAAATCAAGACAGCATTTAGAAAGGCTGCATTGAAACATCACCCTGATAAGGGTGGTAACGAAGAGATGTTTAAGAAGATTTCAAAGGCAAATGATATTTTGTCGGATCCTGAACGTCGGCGTGAGTATGATCGTTTCGGTATCGCAAATGATAATGATGATAACTCAGGACCGGGTCCTGGATTTGGATTTAATGTTCCATTTGATCTAGGATCTGTGTTTAATATGTTTAATATGGGTGGTGGTCCACCAGGTCCTAAGAGACAAAAGGGTGCAAAGGCACCACCGAAAATACAAAAAGTACAGCTGTCGCTTTCGCAATTTTATCATGGTCATTCATTTGATCTTAAATTTAATCGTCAAAAGTTTTGTGTCGGCTGTAAGGGTAATGGATATGCCTCCAAGGAAAAATGTAGTACTTGTGGAGGATCTGGGTCTATTGCTCAAGTAATTCATATGGGGCCAATGGTAATGAATTCAATTGGTCCCTGTCATATCTGTTCTGGTGAAGGACAGATTGGTAAAGATAAATGTGCGGATTGTAATGGAAGTTGCAAGAGCACTGAAGAAAAGACATTGAAGGTTGTTGTAAAGCCTGGTGCAGCAGTGGGAGAGGTTATAATCTTTGAGGAGGCCTGCTCAGATTCACATGAATATGCTAAACCGGGTGATCTTCACATTGTCTTAGAGGAGGCACCGGATGATGATTGGAAACGTTCGGGAGCTAATTTGGAAACAAAAATTACATTAAATTTGGCAGAGAGTCTAATTGGTTGTATTGTCAAACTGACAGAACATCCATCAAATGAGCCGGTTACTGTTCATATTCGGTCGGGAACAATTAATGCCGATCGGTTGTGCTTTCCTGGTCATGGAATGCCTGCAGGCTCTGGTCATGGTAATTTGTATGTTGTTGTTCATGTTCAGCCATCTCAGGAAGAACGTGATAAACTACAAGTAGAAGGTCGTAATTATTTGGCAAGCCTATTTGGTACGACTGTTGATAAGGTTATTGAAGTGTAAACTTGTTTAAAAATTTAATTTTTAGTTTTGGGGTCGGCCTTCGGCTTTAAAGATATGTTCCACGCTCAACACCAACCCATGTAGGGCTTTCAAGCTTTGCGGCCTGTGCCATTAAAGAGGGATCATCAGCAAGGAGCATATCGGAAGAGCTCTGGCTATAAGGGGCGCCTTCATAGATGGCACCACCACGCATTTTGCGGCCTCTGCGCATTGAGCGCTTACGTCCATGACGTCTAGCCTTACGACTCTTACGGGCCTTGCGACTGGTCTTACGACCACGGCGACGTCTGCCACCCGCCATAGGATTGACTGCACCCTTTGCAACAGCCGTAGAGGCATCATTGATAAAGTTACCAGCAGGGAGATCAGGATGTGTTGCAGAATAGGCAGCAGCCTCACGGAGAGCAGCATCCTGACCACCAAGATGTGCTTCTGCGCGGAGAACACCAGCACCATCTGCGCCAAACTGAGTGAGAGGGGCCATACCGCCACGCATGCGTCTAGATCCACCATGGTAAGGACGAGTGTATTCAGCAAACTGACGGCCCTGAGCAAGACTCTGAGCACCACTGGAAGCCATCAGATCTGCACCATAAGCTGCACCCGTTGCACTTGATCCAAGCCCACATGCGCCGCCGTACATTGCTCTACGATAGCTCGCTCTACGAGCTTGACGACTGTTCCGGTTTTTACGAGAGCGATTTCTGCGACTACGATTTTTACGAGATGCCATTTTCTAATATACTCCAAATATTAGAAAATGGAACCGGAATGGACTAAAAAAAATATCAGTAATACTACCGTTTGCACTTATTACTATGTAATTTATATCATTGCTATATTTGCAGCCGTATTTTCAATTATTGCTATAATAATGATTCCATTCATTAAGGGTATGTCTGGTATTCAAAAGCTTGTTCAAATAATGGCGCTTCTAGGACAAGCTGGATTAGCTTTAATTGGAACTTTGGCAGGCTATCTTCTTTGCTCTAGGGCCTTAAAAGTCTAGGGCATTTCAAATACCTGGAGTTCCATAGAATCACGTGGCATATAGAACACAGCATGATTTTTCTTAGCTAATTGTTCAGCAGTTTTAAAAGGTTTTTCTGATCTAGGAGCACCGAATATCAAATAATGTGTAGATTCTTTGATAATCCGTGCATCACGAAAGATTTGTGCGCGTCGTCCATCACGCCGCCAATCCGATTCATAGACAGTACATGGAATTTTCAGTTTCTCTGCACAAGATTCCAAGTAAATGGAGCTATTACCTTCAGATGGAATATTCATTGTCTGAATCTCTGGAAAATCTTCAATAATAAGTTCTAGAATTTGTTTTACATCAGATTCTGTCAGATCTTTGCGTTGTCCCAGAACACCTAGGCGAACAATTGTTGGAGCACGTGGTGGTGATAATGATCTTTCAGAAGGCTTTGCTACTAAGGGCTTTGCCGCAGAGGACTGTAAGAAACTATCAATTGATTGTTGCATCTTAGCATTTAAGAAGGTCTGATATTGTTCTCAAATTTATACTTTTTAAAATTGATAAATTTATTAATTTATATTTAACACAACAAATGTATAAAATACCAAAAGGGTGTAAGGATCTCGTTGGATCCGATTACTGTAAATTTAAATATGTAAAAGATATCATAGAAAATAATTTTATCCGCGCTAATGGTGTATATTTAGAAACACCTGTTTTTGAAAGAACAGATGTCCTAATGGGAAAATACGGTCAAGAAGCGGATACTAAACTTATTTATAATATAGAAGAAAATGGCGGTGAATCATTGACGCTACGATATGATCTTACAGTGCCATTTACACGATTTATTCTAGAAAATAAAGTGGATAAGATGAAGAGATATAGTATTGGCAAAGTATATCGTAGAGATACCCCTAATGAAAAGGCTGGAAGATTCCGTGAATTTTATCAATGTGATTTTGATATTTTAGGTGAAGATAATCAAACTATGATGGCCGAAGCTACATTATTAAAAATGGCAGTTAATATATTAAATGAATTAGAAATTAGTGATTATAAAATTCATATAAATGATATTAACAATATGAAAACACTATTAACAGAAAATGTAGGTATTCCAGAAGATATCTGGAAACAAATGTGTCCAATTATTGATAAATTAGATAAAAAACCTTTTAATGAATTAGAAACTGAATTTCAAACTATTTATCCTGAAATAGATTTAATAAAATTACGAAATGAATTGGAAAAATCTGATCCAATTAATGATGAAACCCAAAAGAAATGGAATAAACTTTTAGAAATTGCTGAAGTATGGAACTTTAAGGATAAATTATATTTTACAAATTCATTAGCACGTGGGTTAGATTATTACTCAGATTTTATTTGGGAAATTAAATGGAATAAGGGCAATTCAACAATTATTGCAGGAGGAAGATATGATAAATTATTAAATAAATCGTTAGTTGGTATTTCGTTTGGAATATCTCGGATGATTGCATTAATGAATCCACCAAGTGAGCCCGAATGGGAAGATAAATATTATATTACAACATTAGGAGATGTTGATATTAAATTTAAACTAAAAATGATTGAACAAATGCATAGAGAAAATAAAATTATACTATATTCGTTTGAGAATACAGATAAAAAGTTAGTTAAAGTAATTAATGAATGTATTCAAAATAAATTTAGATATATTATTATATTGAGTGAAAATGAAATTAAAGATGGTAAATACATTCTTAAAAATCTGGAATCTAAATCCCAACAATTATTAGATATTAATTTTGAAATTTAATTTTAAATATATAATTATTAAAAGTAAATATATTTTTTATTACTTATATAGATTTTAAAATCTCAGCAAATATCTCATAATTGTAGCCTGTAATTGCAAATACGACTTTCGGAATAAGTCCATCAGCTTCTTCCAAGACCTCTTTGAAAAGCTCAGCAGTATGACGAGGAGGTCCACCAAATGCTCCACAACCCCATGCGGAAAGAATTAAAGTCTCAACACCTTCATGTGCAGCTAAGATAAATAGATTTCTGATCTTATCTTTCATCAGTTGTGCATCTAATGGGCTAACAAAATACTGTCCATCTTCAGTTGTATCTCGCCACCGAAGAGCAGGTGCTGAAATTACATCAAAAAAGACAGAATTCTCCATTAAACCATATCCCTTATCTATACCATTTCTAAAGAACTCCACATCACGGCTATAAATAGTTTTCATCATTCGTACAGAAGGATCTATCGCGATTCCAGTCGCGTGGTCTCTCTTCCAAGCCTTCAATGGATAGTATTTTTGATGCAGATGTTTATGAAGGTTTGATCTTCGGAATAATTCTTCTTCCTGGGCTCTTGAACCACCTTCAACAACACCTCCTGCAATTTCCCAATCAGCCATATTCAATATACAGGTACGGAAGGTTCCTCGTTCTTCCAGAGCTGCATAAATACAATCTTGTTCAAGAACCCTTATCTCAGAATGATCCTTACATTTTAGTGTTAAACGTAAAGCCTCTTCCTGTTCTTCGTAACTGCTGACATAGACGGTTGATTCAATTGATGGAGAATCTCTATAGCGATCCAATGTATCATGCCATATTTTTACACGATCTTCAATAAGGTCTCCTACTTCTGTAGTTTTATTGACGGTAATTGATATATTTTTGACTTGATTGTTGGAATCCATTATTTGTCTAAACACATTTTATTAAATGTCTTTAAACACTAAGGAGGGGATATACTTTTAAAATGATATTTCAAGCTTACAGATCGCCGATAAGGGAGGCCATAGAGATACGCTTCTTACCAATCTTACCACTGACGATATAGAGGGAGTTCTCAGTCAGTATGATAAAGTCGTCACCAATGCGGAAGGAACGCTGAACAGAGCTAGTGAACTCATCCTTGGATTTGACTAGGACCTTCTCCTTAGTATCAACGTCTTCACCAATAAATGCCTTGCCAGTAGCAGTATCAACATAGTAATCAAGCATGATGGGGCGATCATTCTGAATAGCTATACGAGCGGCATGCTGTAAAGTAGTAATATGGGGTTCAGGGCCGGGTGCGGCTGCAGCAGGAGCAGCAGGAGCAGCAGGGGCAGTTATGGTGTTGGCTGTATTTGTTGCATTGGTAGGAGCCGGGGATGACATGTTCTCTGATGGCTATGAGAGTTAGTTCTTGCGAACTTTTCCGCGTCTTTTTATAGTGCGTTTATGCTTTCGGGTATTACGTTTACCTCCACGTGTACCTTTTCCATTTAATTTTGTATTATTTTCTGTTAAATTTACAAATCTTCTCTTTGATGGAGGTGGTGATGATGAACGACCTAACCCTGATATTGGCATTTGTGTTGTCGTAGGTAAAGGTGCAGGAGCAGGGGCAGCCCCAGCACCTCCTGTAGTAGGTAAAGGAGCTGTAGCTGGTACCAAAGGAGCAGACCCAGCACCTCCTGTAGCAGGTATAGAGGTAGTAGCAGCTCCTGGTTTAGGACATACAATATGAAAAATAGAATTTGATCTTAGGCGAGCACCTTTATCACCATGAAATGGAGCAAACTTTGAACATGCTAAATAAATTGGTGGTCCGGGTTTAGGAACAAATCCATCAACCAACTGTTTAAAACATTTAGTAATACATGAATCATTATTTGTCAAAATAATAAGATGTGCGCCTGAATCCTTAATGCGATTACACATATCACGTAACATAGCAAGACGCGCTGGGCCTCCACAAATAACCATTAACATGTCTTCAATTAAGTCGGCTTCAGTCTTAGCACCAATTGAACCACCAGTCGCAATTAATTGTTGAAACATAATTCCAATTGGTACATCTGGCATAGTATATCTTGGTAATAAGACACCTTCTACTTTTGTTATAGTCCGATCCCAGTCTAATAATACTGCTCTAGGACCTACTGCTGCAGTTTCAGATAACCATGTAGTTAATTGACCAACATGTTCATCATCAATACCACTGACTGGATCATATGCTTCATCCACTTGACCATTAGATAATGCGACTTTTATATATATATTATCTTCGCCTCCAGATTCGGCAATAATTGTTCGCAATGGCTCATCTGTATATTTAACTATTAGCCCTGAAGCATTGCTAGATGTCTCGGGAACATTAATTCCTCTTATTAGTGGGCATACTGCAGCAACTTGATCAATCTTTTTATGGTCATTATCAAAAAATATTGCAGCTTTATATTGATCAGTTGGTAATGGCTCACCTCTAACCGGCACTAGAGGTGGTCTTATTAACGGTGGAGATGCATACATTCTATTAATTAGGCAGTAATTGTTTGTGCTTTTGCCTTACGTTTTGTAGTTGTTTTTGCTGGTGCTGGCTGGACAATAACTGGCGCCGCAGCTGCGGCTACTGCAGGCCGTAAAACAATTTCTCCTTCATGCCGATCAAAGACCTTATTAATGAAATCATAGGCTTCATTAATCTGATCCATATTACGCGCACCTGTAATAATAATATTACCAGTCTGGAAAATGCTGATAGTAATCCTCTTACATTGCCCATCACCATCCCCATTACCTTGTCCTGTACATAGGGTGGTGCATCCGCATGTTCCAGGAAGTGTTGTGGGTGCTCGTTTAATATTATAATAGTATTTAGTATCAACACCCTGGTAAAGTGTCTTCTCAAAGATGCTGAACAACATGTAACGATCACGAAGAATTGCATGAATGATTTCAGAATGAAGAGGAGTACCAATAGAGAAATCACTGTTAATCATTTGAACATTCATTTTATTGACTTTAGGAGGAGAATTGAAAGGGCTCTCAGAAAGACGCGCACACTCATTAATAAGCCATTGAAGAGTTTCAGCCGCAAATTCTTCACTATGAATACCAGTCATTTGAACAGAACCATTTCCGAAAAGCTTGATATTGACTTCCTTCCATCCGCGTTCATCATTTACCCAGCGACGAACGACGAGCGTTGATTGATTAAAGAATGATTTATTTGTAATTTTCCGATGAGTAAGTGCATCGCGATGACTTTCGCCGACAACTTCTGCACGGTGTTCAAATTTCAAAATTCCTTCACCAGGCCACCAAAGAGGAATTAGAATTTGAGGTACAAGACGAAAGAGTTTTGGAAGATCAAAACTTAAACCGTTATTGGTCGCAGTCATAGTTGAGATCCGCAGAGCGGTCCTTTTATAAATACTGGAAGTCGCCATTCTTGTCTTCTATCAGCTCTTGGCTGATTTATCAATTTTATGAAGTATATTCATTCCACTGAAGACTTTCTAGTTTTGGCAACAAAGTTTTATTTCTAAATTTACTGAAAATACTATTACATTGTTCATCAGAAATATATTCAAATGCCTGATTCTCTGTATAAATTTCAAAAAAATTAATAATTTCTGTATCAATTAATTGAGTAAAAATAAGGAAGAATGTTAATGAAGACATAAATTCTTCAGGACTAAAATCAATGTATTTTTCGCGATTAATATATTTATGAATAATATTAAAGGAAGGTTTATATGTATAGAGTTGCCGAAGATCACCACGATAGAAATAAGAGGCTAACGAGACTTTATCTTTATTAATAGGAGGATTAAACCGAATACGAAGACAGGCGTTTTTTATGGAAGTATGGACACGATTAAGTGAATTACAAAGAAAAATTACACAAAGTGATGAAGGATCATTATCCAGGAAGGGACGAAGAGCAAGTTGTGCTGATTCTGTGAGAGTTTCACACTCATCTAATACAAGAAAGCGAGGCCGCTTCTCACCTTTATTACGCCAATCAACTTCAATAAAGGGAATGCATTTTGCTCTAATCGCTTCTAAAGAGCGCTCATCTGCAGCATTCAATACAAAACAGACGCGGCTAAAAATATCTTCTTCGGGCCAAATCTGCTTTAATAACCATAGAGTAGAACTAGTTTTACCTGATCCTGGACTTCCATATAGCAGAAGATGTTGGATAGAATTATAATTTTCTGCATAATGACTGAATAATTTTTGTACCCGTGGGCATACATAATCTAGATTAGGAGGTACTTTAGTTGTCATCTAAAATATTTTAGATGCATTGGTCTTAGGCTGATGGCTAAGAGCAATCTAAATAAATTTCACATTGAAAGATCCAGATACAGAAATATTAATGAAAGCACAAAGTGGTCGTAAAAAGGCTTCTAAAAATACTATTGAGTGTGAGCCAATTGCGCTCACTGTAATAAGTGGAGCGACAACAGCTACAACAGCTGCTCCACCTGTAACAAATACAATTGAACCTCCAGTTACTAAAAGAGGACAGCGTAAAAAATCGTTTCCAGTTGTTGCAGTTGTCACAGCAAATGGGATTCAGGGCACTTTAATGCCTGAGAAAAAAAAGCCTCTGATTGCTCATCTTCCATTTAGTAGTACTGAAGTGCTTTTTAATGATGGTCCTGTTGCATATGATCCACGGCCTCCTGTACAACCCGAACCTTTTGATCAAATGGAAGATGCATTTGATACTGCTGCTGCAATCAGTGATGTTTATACAGGAGTTTTTCATATGGAAGAGGAAAATACTGTAAGCAATACAACTGATACAAGAAATGATATTAAAACTATTGCTGAACCAATACCCGTTTTTACTAAAATGGATTTGAACTTATATAGCCGTGAAAATGGTGCAATAGAGGTACCTGAGACGACTGAGATTGCCTGCTTCTGGTGTGCGCATCAGTTTGATGGACGTCCTGTGTTTTTGCCATATGATGAAAAGAATGGAACATGGCATGTGTATGGGAATTTCTGCTGCCCTGAATGTGCGCTGGCATATTGCTTGGATGAGAAGGAGGATCAGCAGACACGCTGGGAAAAGGTTGCATTGCTGCATCGCCTTTATGCAAATGTTGTTGGTGGTCGGATTTATCCTGCTCCATCACGAAATGTCTTGAAACTGTTTGGTGGTCGTCTATCTATTCAGGAATATCGTGCAACTGTGCGAAAGGGCAAAGTCCGTATGGATATTCATTATCCTCCTATGGTGTCATTGTTGGCTACAATGGATACGAAGCCAATTGACTTCTATGAGACCACAATACCGAAGACATTTGTACCCCTTAATACTGAACGTGTCAAAAAGGTTGAAGAGGGGTTACGCTTGAAGCGCTCTAAACCATTGAAGGATAAGGAAAGTACTTTGGATGCTTGTATGAATCTTCAGATTAAGCGTGCTTGATTTCGCGCAGCCTAAAATTGATTTAAGGACCGATCCAGATTATTGTTAGAGAATCTGAATGAGTACATCAACGATTAATAAGGCCTTTATTGCATTTGATGCAATTACTAGTATTATTGCGCATGAAACTGAGCAGATTAAAAAGTCTCAGATAAATGCGGATTTTAAAGAAACATCAGATGCTCCCACTACTGATATTGAAGCAATTCAGACTGCTGTATTTGATAAGGTAATGGGTAAGCTTGAAGGATATTTTGCGGCATTTGAAGAGCGAATGAATCTTAAATTGGATCAGATTAAACCTGCGCCTGTTGATCTCAGTAAGGTATATAATATTACAGATGCTATTACCAAGACTGTAAATAAGATTGAAGATAAACTAAATGCCATTGAAGCGGCTGCAGAGGCATTGCCTGCTGAGGAAGAGGTTGCTCCTGCTCCTGCTCCTAAGGCACCTGAGCCAGTTGTGAAGGCATCTGAGCCAGTTCCTGAACCTGTTGAAGAAGAGTCTGAGGAGGAAGAGCCTGAGGAGGAAGATAATGCAGAGGAGGAACTCACGGACTTTCTATATAAGGGGAAAACGTATTATTTGGACAGTGAATATAATGTGTATGCACAAGATGAAAACGGCGATCTAATTGAGGATCCTGTGGGAACCTATAATCAGGCTACACGTAAAATTACGTTCAATTAATAGAGATAAATGGAATTCTGCACGCCTTCAATCATTCTCACAGTAATTCTTGGAACAATTTTCCTAGTAGGGCTTTTGAAGCGTAACTTTTATAATGCAATGATTACATTCTTTTTTGGTCTTTTCAGTATTCTTATTGTCACAATGGCCTGTAATCGTGGATCAGAGGTTGCTGGTTGGATTGCACTAGCAGCAATAGTTGGTTTCCTAATTTTAGTCCAAATCTCCAAAAATAATTCCCTTGATATTAAGGCCATGATGAATGGAAAATGTGTTGATGAGGTTTGTTCCGGCTGTGATGCAGGGCAAGACAAGTGCCAGGAGCCACCTAAAATAGATCCTTGTGCTCAACCTGATTGTTAATACTTAGTAACATGGCGTCCCATCTAAAGTCGTTCCAAATTAAACAAAGTAGAATTTGAAATGACTTTTTACGCAGCAGCTTTTAGACATGTACCTGTTAATTGGATTGTTGGATCAATGAATATCATTTCTGCTATTTGTGGTGCATGTGGCTGGACAGTTGAGCGCATTTGGTCATTCTTTACTGCCATCTGGTATAATATTTGTGGATTTGATAAGTATTTTGTCTTTATGGATGAAAGTCCTGTTCCTATCCCATATTTAAATTTCGGCGGTTATCCTGGCTCAAATTGTTGGCTCTATGATGCTCGTAATAAGGTGTTTTATGGTTGCGATAATGAATCACAGAACAAGAAAGAGTTTTTACCGGTTTTATCTATGGAATTGATTTGGAACAAGGGTGGAGAGCTCGTTGGTTGTGATATGTCGGCGTGGCTTGAGCGGCTACAGATCTATACTTACAATGAGCGATTCCCTCATCCTTTGCAGATTCTGAGTGCATGGTCTCTTGATTCTTATATTTGGCCGGCTACTAAGAAGCAAAGTAAGACTGTTCTTGAAACTATAAGTGCACAGACTGGAGATACTGAGTACATTCATTTATATCAAGAGGTTTGCAAGCATGCATGGTATGATTTTGATCAGAATGAAGAGGAGTCTGATGATGCTGATGATGAAGAGGAAGATGAGGAGCAAAGCAAGTCATCTCATGAAGATGATAATGATTTACATGTCAGTGAAAATTCTTCTGAAGATGTTTCATCTGAAGAGACTGGTGTCTCTGAGGAGGTCTCATCTGAAGAGACTGGTGTCTCTGAGGAGGTCTCATCTGAAGAGACTGGTGTCTCTGAGGAGGGAAGTTCATCAGATGAAACAAGTGAGAAGGTTTCAGAGCCAGAGTCAGATAATAGTTCTTTTGAACTGAACACGGAGTCAGCCTATGAGCAAGGGGCTATGGGAAGCGAGGAAGAATCAGTCCCTAATGAGAAGCCACTTCCACCTTCACCACAATCAGATTAATTATCAAAAAATTGAAAAGTATTTGTATTTTAAACACGTATTATTACACACGTGTTTAAAGTAGCCAAAAAAAATCATGTCTAAGACTAACATGTTCGCCTCTATCCGCGATGACTCCGACGATGAGTCTGGGATTATGGAGGGACTTGATAAGGTAATTCCAACTGGATCATGGACATTGTATTTCCATGATGTCCATGATGACTGGAGCACACTTTCAACATATAAGAAAATTGGAACATTTAAGAAATATAGTGACTTCGTCCCTCTATGGGATGCACTCAGTGATGAGACATTACTGAATGGTCACTTCTTTATGATGCGCGATCCTATGCCACCTATGTGGGAACGATCCGAAAATCTATATGGTGGAACATACTCAATGGTTATTCCACGCACTCAATCTGCAGATGTATATAGGACTTATGTCTATGCTGCAGCAACTGGTGCTTTGGCAAAAGATCCTGGAAATAAGATTTCAGGAATCTGTATCTCAAAGAAATTTCAGAGTAATCTCATTACTATTTGGAATGTGAATGCTGATAAATATAATAATCCTGACGATATTAATATCTACAATAAGCTTGATGGATATGTTGCTTATAAAGCAAATGCAAGCAAGAACTATGATAAGAAACCAGGCGGTAAGTAAATTGATGGAAAACAAAAGTAAAAATAAAAAGAAAAGCTTATTAAGACCTTCTTTTTAGTTTATATGTGTGAATATCTGGGGTTAAGCCCGATTCTTGAGAGGAGCAAGAACAAGTTTCACCTCTCCTAGATTGGCAACAGTGTAACGAAGAATAAGTGGTGCATCATTTTTCAAATACATTTCAATGGTAGGACACAGATTTGTACATTTAGTGAAAAGGAATAAATGCTTCAGCTGGAAGATTCCTTGAATGATCTCATTGGAGGCAGTACTCTGAACACGCATAAGCCGATTCTCACGAATAATTGTCTCCTGATCTGCGAAGTCACCCAAACATTTGAAAATCAGATCACCTGAAGAACTTGTGATCTCAACCTTCTCTCCAAGCGATGACATATCACGACAAATCTTCTGCAGATCCGTACTAGGCATATGAATAATACTTGTGAAGGTCAAACTAGGGATCTGAATATCCTCTACATTAGTATCAAAGAGCTTCAGGAAATAGTTCTTAGTAGTCTGCTTCTCAGCATTTTCCATTGTAATTCCAAGACGATTTGGGTTCTTTGCAGGCAAATAGAAAGTCAGACTCTCAGTATTCTCAAGCGTCTTAATGAGCTTGAATAGATACATCATATTGACTCCAAGAACCTGCTTTACAGGGCAATGATATGACTCAAAACGATCTGCATGGAGACGAAGATAGACGAGAATTGTGTGACTCTCATCTACCGCAACGATCTTGAGGCCAGTTGAATCAAATTCCAGATTCGCATCCGTCAAAATCTCCTTCAAAGCCTCCACCAAGGTTCTGAAAGCCCCTGATTGGACGGTTTTAAGTTCAAGGAGATTACCGTTCTCATTCACGGGATTAATACTACTTACTATAGCGCTCATTAGTAAAACTAATACTGCCGGGCTTTAGATATTAGTCGTTGTAACGCAGATTTTACGCGAGGCTCGCCAACGAAGTTGGCTTGCCAAGCGAACCGCGCTTTATGCCAAAGGCCTCCACACACACGTTTTGCCTGATTTAACACTTTTATATAGTTGCCCATCATTTCCTGCAAGAGTGTAATTACATAGCTCTGCAGCAGAGAAGGGCGGACTAGGTCTTGTACGATATTTCTCTGTCAGTGCTTTCTTCAAGATCTCTTTCAGCTTTTCCATAGAAATTTTTTTTAGTTTCTCCTGATCCGCTCTGCATCTAAGCTCTAATCCATCCATATAATGATCATCTTGTAAATAGCCAGTTGCATCTGTAAGAATTTGATCTACAGTAAATTTGCTTGTTGGCGAAATGTATTTTCTTTCAGAAATATATAAAATAAGAACACGGGTATCCAAATGCAATGGCAGCATTTTGAATTTTTTCGTTTTCTTATTAAACATTAATCTTTTTTTGCAGTTCTTTAAGGTCGCAAGAGGCATTTCCTATTTATTAGCCCCTAAATACATTTTAACAATACCAGGCGACCAACGTCCATAAAGCTTTGTTTTTGCCGAATACCAGGCTATAGCGTCTTTTTCACGTCGATCACGCTTGAAACGTGCAAAACCTTTCGGGTGCTCCTTAATCCATTCAAAATGATCCCACGCTGCATCAATTTCTTTCTGATCAATGAAGGCCTGGAAGATAACATATTGGAAAACCCAATTTGATGGATAATCATCTTCAGTTCCCTGGAAGACAATTCCTGTAAAACGAAGATTATGGACTTTTTGAATTGCAGATTCTTCTTCCATCTCACGACGAACATTTTCTTCCAAGTACTTCATGATTGGACCTCTCTTCCCTAAATCCTTCCCTTCCATCTGTCCCTTCGGTGGCTCCCATGTAGGTCCATCAGAGGCAGCACCTGTCTTCTTTACAACAATGAAGTGCTTCGCTGAAAATGGTTTTGTTGCATCATGTATGAAGATTGCAGATCGTAAAAATACACGCCATCCTTCAGTCGGATGCTCCACAAAAGCATATGCCTTTGCCGGATCAAATGGTAAATGCATTGACCCACGAATTAATCCTTCCTGGAAAATATTATAAGGTCTCACCATCTATTCAGTCCTAATTTATTGTGAAATTTAATATCTCTTTTCCTGTAAAATCAAATTCTTTAATTGTCGGACCGTACATAATTTTATGTTTAAAATACGTATAAATAGATTTTTTTACACCAGAATGCTTATAATATGTTATTTCCTTAAAAAGATCAGTTTTACTATCATATATTACCATCATTTTAATTGAACCATCATCATACCAACTCCGAAATTCTATCAAATCGTCATCAATATAAAATTCTTCGCTTTCCAATGATCCATCGGGATAATATGAGTGTTCTATCCTTTCCACCGATGGCTGCCATGGATTTGCATTTACATTAAATTGAAGATTGCGTCTAACTTGCATTTTATGGGCAGTAGTTAGCTTGAACTTATATATAATATGTGTTATATCATTAAGTTGTGGAGTTGTGGTCCAGAGGACCACATAGGGCTTAAAATTGAGAGAATAAAGCCCAGTTAGATCAAACTAGACAAAATGGCCGCAGCATCTACTTATAAAAAACGGACTCATCATGAGAATATCTTGAAGAATCCTGATAGTTATATTGGTAGTACCGAATTAACCCAAGAAAAACAATGGGTATTTAATGAAGAATCGGGTCATATGGAATATCGTGAAGTCTCATTTAATCCAGGTCTTTATAAGATCTTTGATGAGATTTTGGTTAATGCACGAGATGCATGGGTGCGTGGATCTGAAAAAGGACGCACGCCCGTGAAGCACATTGCTATTAGTCTTGCGCTTAACGGAGCAACCGATGCTACTATTACTGTCAGCAATGATGGTGATGGTATTATTGTAGAGCAACACCCTGAAGAAAAGGTCTATGTCCCTGAATTGATTTTCGGACATCTTCTTACGAGTAGTAATTACCGTGAAGACGGTGAAGACATAGAGCTAACAACAGGTGGTAAAAATGGTTATGGAGCCAAACTTACAAATATTTATAGTAAAGAATTTACAATTGTATCAAATGATATGGTTTCCGGGAAAAAGTATTCACAAACATGGCGTAATAATATGTTTACTTGTGAAAAGCCGACGATTATGAAGGCGACAGGGAAGACTGGTGAGGTAACGATCCAGTTCAAGCCTGATCTTGAGAAATTCCCTGGAGGCATGTCAGCTGATATGGTTGCAATCTTCCATACACGTGTGATTGAACTGGCTGCACTTACAAGTGCGAAAGTTTCATGGCAAGGCGCCGCGGTGCCGACGAATAACTTTGAGAAGTTCGTCAAGCTATTTATGCGTGAAAACAGCAGTGCCATGGCTTATGAAAAGTCAGGTGATCGCTGGGAGATTGCTGCTGTTCTAACCGATCAGCTCTATGAAGGAGATGATGGAACGGCAGAGAAGCGTAATGAGCGGGCAATTTCGTTCGTGAATGGTATTAATACTCGTAAAGGTGGTAAGCATGTAGATAAGGTAGCAAGTGTGGTCCTAACAGACTTTTGTGAGCTAGCGAAGAAGAAGAAGATTGTTGTGAAGCCAGGACAGATCCGTGATTCGGTGGTGTTCTTTATTAATTCGGTAATTGTCAATCCGAAGTTTGATTCACAGATCAAGGAAAATTTAATTACTCCAGTAACCAAATTTGGCTCTCAGCCAACTATTAGTCCTAAGTTTATTGAACAACTTGGGAAACTCGGTCTCTTTGATGAAGCACGGTCGGCGCTAGACGCTAGTGCTGCTAAGGAGGCCAAGAAGACTGATGGAAAGAAGCGTAAAACAATTCATGGTATTCCCAAGCTAACAGATGCAATCTGGGCAGGCACTGCTAAGTCAGCAGAATGTGTGCTCATCCTTACTGAGGGAGATTCAGCCGCCTCATCTGCCATCGCCGGTCTAACGGTGGTTGGTCGTGAGCGATATGGAGTCTTCCCTCTAAAGGGTAAATTGCTCAATGTAAAAGATATTTCCATGGCAAAACTTAATGCGAATGAAGAGCTTACTGCTATTAAACGTATTATTGGATTGGAACATGGAAAAACATATAATGATATTAAAACACTCCGTTATGGACGTGTTATGATTATGACGGATCAGGATCATGATGGAAGTCACATTAAGGGCCTCCTAATGAACCTGTTCCATACAGAATGGCCATCATTGCTCAAAATCGGCTTCGTCTGTACGTTGCTAACACCTATTTTGAAGGCTTTCAAAGGCAAGCGAGTAGAGTGTTTCTATACACAGGCGGCCTATGAAGAGTGGCGTGCTGCTGGCAACGGTGGCACAGGATGGCATGTTAAGTATTATAAGGGTCTTGGTACTAGTACTGCCCTAGAGGCGAAAGAATGGTTTCAGGTGATGAATGATGCCCAGTATATCTGGACAGCAGAATCGGATGATGCGATTCATTTGGCATTTAATAAGAAGCGCGCGGACGATCGTAAGACCTGGTTGCAGGGATATGATCCGACGACACAGATAGATTATACTACTAAGAAGGTACCTATTGAGCGTTTCATTCATGATGAACTTATCCACTTTTCAAGTGCAGATAATGTTCGTTCTTTGCCGTCTGCAATGGACGGTCTCAAGCCATCACAGAGAAAGATTCTCTTTGGTTGTTTGAAGCGCAACCTTCGTCAGGAGATTAAGGTTGCACAATTAGCAGGTTATGTTTCAGAGCATGCAGCTTACCATCATGGTGAGGCGTCACTGAATGGAACTATTGTGGGTATGGCGCAGAATTTTGTCGGATCTAATAATATTAATCTGCTGCGGCCGAATGGCCAATTTGGTTCAAGACTCCAGGGCGGCAAGGATGCAGCCAGTCCCAGATACATTTTCACACAATTGGAGCGTATCGTGGATACTATCTTCCGAAAGGAGGATTTGGGAATTCTTGAATATCAAGAAGATGATGGAATGATGGTAGAACCGAAATATTATTTGCCGGTTATTCCACTCATTGCTATTAATGGAGCGAAGGGTATTGGTACTGGTTTCTCAGTTGATATCCCTTCCTATGATCCTCGTCAGATTGTTGCACTTTTGCGCGCACGTCTCACAGGATCTATTGAAACATTGGAAGGTCGTAATTTAGACCCTTATTTCCATGGATTTAAGGGACGCATTTCACGATCAGATGAGAAGACATGGATAACTCATGGAAAATATGAGTTTGATGATGATAAATATACAATTACAATTACTGAACTACCTGTAGGCACATGGTCATCAGATTACAAGGAATTCTTGGATAAAATGATGACTGCAGCTGCTGAAGCGACAGGAGGTGCAGGAGGGCCACAGCCAACGGCTGCGGAGAAGATCGGACTTACTGATTTTGAAGAACAGAATACGGATAAGGAAGTGAATATTAAACTACAATTTACTACGGATGGATTTATGAATATGAAGACAGAACGTGAGGAATTTGAAAAGATCTTCAAGCTACGAGAGACACATAAGATTACAAATATGTGTTGTTTTAACGCTGAAGAAAAGATTACACGATATGCAACTATTGGAGATATAATGGAGGCATATTTTGAGCGTCGTTATGAAGGATATGAAGAACGGAAGAAGATGCAGATTGCAACTTTGGAGGCTGAACAGCTGAAGCTGTCGGCAAAGGCGCGATTTATTAAGGCGTATTTGGATAAAACATTGAAGATTGAGCGTGCTGAGGATGAGGATATTGTTAAAGGCCTCAAGGAACATGATTTGCCACCTCTGGATTGTCCAGATAAACCTGATGAAATTAAGTCATATGACTATTTAATGAGTATGCGTCTTGATCGCTTGAAAGCGTCTGGAGTTGCAGAATTGATGGCACAGGTTGAGCGCTCTCGTGAGCAAGTGGAGACATTGAAGGCAACCAGTGAGACTGAGTTGTGGCTTTCAGATTTGGATGAATTTGAGACTGAATATGAAGCCTTCCTTGCTGCCCGTGAAGCAGATGCTGCTGAAGATGCAGCTGCTGGTGGCGCCAAGAAAAAGGCCACTGTCAAGCGAGCTGCCGCGCCTAAGAAGAAATAACGTATATTGACAATAATATAATTACTTAATAATTAAATATTATTTTTTATAATAAATAAAAATAATTAATAATTGCAATTAAAAATTGATAAGCAAATGTACAAAATGAATAGTATGTTATCTCCATTAATGAATGTGCCAGTGGCACTGGGATTAGATGAAGATGTATTATTTAAAACTTCATGTAATGAAATCACATACAAAAACATACAATTTGAAACGTACCATTCTAATGGATCCATTTATGAATTAATGTATTTTAATCAATGTGGGCAATTAGATGGTAATATTAGAGTATATTATAACAATGGTAATGTTGCAATTGATTGTACTTATATTAATGGCAAAAAACAGGGAATGTATTTTGAGTACAGTAAGACAGGAAATATATTATTTTCAGCTATATTTGATAAAGATATTATGGTATCTTGTATTAAATTTCAATAAAATTGAAAAGTAATGATATTTTTATTAAATATTAAATACGTTTAAAATGAACGTAATTATTCCACCTTCGCAACAACATTATGAACAACAATCAAATAATACCTATCAGGACGTAGTAAAGCATCTTGGTTGTGGTTATTATGAAAAATACACTTTAATAAATGGGAAAAAAAATGGACTGTATGAATATAGATATGGTACTATTCCTATATATATAATTGAGTTCAAAAATGATATTCAACATGGTAAAGATATAACTTATCATACATATGATTTAGGATCAAGACAGCTTGCGCAATGTAAGGAATGGCTACATGGAAAATTAAATGGTTATTGTAAATCATATAATAGACATGGTATGCCTACATCAATTGCATATTATCAACATGGACACATGAATCTTTATATACAATTTAAGGATGATGGGTCAGTTGATTATGAAAACTCAAAAATCCCCAATTATTGCGATATTAATTCTATTACAACTATGATATTTAATGGAATTAATATTAATGAATGCATTGAGAGAAAGAAAATTCAAGATAAAGAAGATGAAGAAGATAAATATCTTTCAAATTATTATTAATATGGAATATCTAAATGTATTTTTCATATATTACATTAATGGTTTGAAAGGCAAAGACTTAGTACCAGCACGTGTTAAGAGCACTGGACGCGCCATTGGTACTGGCATTTTATCAATATCATTTAAATAGAAAATATAATGTTGTATTTCACTCATAATGCGAGGTACAGCCCATTCAGTGACAATATTGTTTAATTCTGCAATTTGCCCATCAATATCATTGGGTAAATTCTTAGCATATTGGTAAAACATTGAGCGCATAATAATTTTTAATTCATCAACATCTTGATTGTCAATGTTCCATCTTTTTTCCCCAGATCTGCGATACACCTCACTTTTAATATGATTTTGTAGCCAGTTAATATTTTTAACACCAAAAAATGTATCACTAAGGGGTGTTTCTTCCCAATTGCCTCTCATTAGATCATATTTGGCAGTTTCATCACCTTTTTGCTGGAATCCAAAGGTGGCCGGAGGCGGCGCACCACCTGCAGATGGCCTAGAATCCAATACAACACGACCATTATTTGTGCCAGCTGGCATATTTGTTAATGGTAGTTCAAATGTAGGCTTAGGTTTATCTCTAACTGCATATGTGTATGGACTTGTCATGTTACTCTAACAATATATGACTTTCTATAAGTGCGAATTATTAACCGCATATATTTAATTTAATTTTATTAGTATGCCTTGTGCAGCATGTGGAAAAGGGAGGAAAAAAAATCAAGTTTATGCTGATGTTGAACAATTAGATATGCCCGATCCGGCTATTTGGGGACCATCACTATGGACCATCTTGCATGTTGCAGCTGAACGTGTTGGCCAAAATGCAATTATACCATTGAGAGCGGATGAAGTTCGTGAATTAGAAATGCTAATTAAATCTTTACCGGGTGCTTTACCATGCGCCATATGTCAAACTCATGCTGGACAATATATAACAGCTCATCGTTTCAATTGGACTGGGAAATCGGGCTTAGAAGCACGAAATATAATTAGCCGTTATTTGTATGATTTCCATGATCATGTTAATAGAAATAAAGCAAATCCGACAGTAAGTCCGCCATATGAGGATATTCAAGCACAATATACGGCAATAGGATCAATTAATGAACAAGTTAATATAGTAAATAGGGAAATTATTAAGGCAATTAATTTTAATATTGTAAAACATGATGCAGCGCTGAAATTTAGGAGACATTTAAGTCTTTTGAGAGGTTTTATTGGAATTTGATTTTAGCAGGAAGATATTTGATGGGTTCAAAAATCACCGGCAAGTTTTAAATCTCTTTGCTAAATTTATCAAACTTGCTCAGATTTTTTTTGTCTGGTTAAGATATAAAGAAATGACGTCCATCGGTTCTTACCCTAAGCAGATCCCCCTCAACAATGCGTACTACCGCACTATCCCTTCTCTTGCTGACCCCCTCCATGTTAGCTCTTACCTCTTCACCCCTACTGCCTCCAACTCTCTCGGTGAGATCTCTACATTTGGCTATGCCTCTGTTGCTGGCATTGGTGCTGCACTCTCTACTGCTCTCTTCAAGGATATGGGTCGTCAGGAGGTTGTCAATGGCTCCACTTTCCGTCGTGTCCAGTATGTCGTCCCTACCTCTGGTACTGCCGGCACTGCCTCTGCAGTTGTTAATGGTGTTAACGGTGCTACAACCCCCACTGGTGTTGATGGCGACTACTACACCTTCTACATCTGCCTCGGCTTCGGTGGTAACGGCACCCCTGGTGGCCCCTTCATCCGCACTGGTTAAATAGTGTGTTATATCTTTTATCATATATTCATTATATATTGATAATAAAATAAAATTATGATAATTATAAATTATATTTATCATAATTAATTTTCGTATTACAACACAGAATGAATCTAAACATAGGAATGTTATTGTATATCTTATTTTGTATCGGTGTTGGCTTTGGAGGTATTATGTACTTGGTAAGATCAAATCGTGTAATTTCTGCCGGCATATTCTTTATTGGAGCTGTACTTGTTTTTATTCTTTTTGGTCTCCGGTGGTTTGTTTATGATAAACCTCAATTTGCCTCTAATTCATGGCCCCCTCAAATCAATACATGTCCTGATTTCCTAACTTACCTTAATCTTAATGGTAAGAATGTATGTATTGATACTATTGGTGTCAGTACTAATCCTCAGGGATTGAAGCTCTGGACGTATGGTGCAAATCCTCCTACAAATCCTCCTGTAGAGGCATCATATTACTTTGATCTCACCACAACAAAGACTAGAGCACAGGATATTTTGGCCGAGTATTGCCAGCGTTGTTTAGATCTGGGTGTGACATGGGAAGGTGTATGTGATGGTGAAAGCTGCTACAAATTTAACCCTCCTTCTAAACCTGGGTCTGATGGAACAACTAAATCAGAATGTGAAGCTCCACCTACTACACCCCCTCCTTCATCTGCATAAGCGTATAAGTCCTAAGGAATAGTTATTCAATAGATACAGGACTAATAGTTATGACCGATGAACCAGTTGAAATAAGGAATGGAATACAGCTAAGTACTACTTATTGTCTTCATCCCCAGATTGAAGCTGCTCTTAAAAAGTGGCTTGAAAATCCAACAACTCCTGCATTTGTAATGTATGGAGATCCTGGAGTGGGAAAAACTACTCTTGTATATCGTGTTGCTAGTCAATTAGGATTTGCTGTTAAAGAATTCAATGCTTCGCATACACGAACAGGCTCTGCCTTCAAGCAACAGATTCTTCCACTACTTGAAGAACCAGGAATCACTTCATGGATATCTGAAAAATATAGACGTGGTCATGTTGTTCTTCTAGATGAAATGGATGGAATGAGTAGTGGTGAGCGAGGTGGTCTTCAGGAACTATTGAAGTATATACGAAATATGAAGAAGAAAGCTATTACTATTCCATTAATTTGCTGTTGCAATGTTATTCAAGGAAGAAAGGCACAGCAGCTTCTTCGTCTATCAATGGTCTTTGAAGTGAAGATGCCGGCACAGAATGTTCTGAGTCAATGGCTTGGAAGAAAGTTAAAAGATGAAGAACGAAGATCTGATCTTCGCCAACTTCTTCGTGGAGAGGTAAATGCATATCCTCTTGGAGATGAAGATGATGAAGAAGAAGAGACAATTGCGAAGAAGATTGCTCATCAAACCCTTTTTAGTAAATGGGATATATACGATGAAATTGTTGCTGAAACGAAGGATGTCAATCTTGCTTCACTTCTAGTACATCAAAATCTATTGACTCGTATTGGAAAATCACAGGATATGGAAGTGTATGAAGATTTAATGGAAATTCTTCGTTTTGGTGATAAATGCGATTTCTGGGCCTTTTTCCATCAATGTTGGCCACTTCTCAATATTAGTCAAGAATTTAAATGTAAGTTAATGAATCTATATTTACAGAAGATTGAATGTCCTATTCAAAAGATTCCTACAGCTGAACAACTTGAATATACATTTGTACTGACGAAACAATCGTCACTATTTAATGCATGGAAAGAGATCTGTCAAATATATGATAATAGTCATATTCCTATTCATTATGTATGTGATGTTGCAACTCAAACATCGCCTAAATTAGTATTTATGACACCTGATGCCGCTTCAGCTGTTCCAGCTGTTTCTGCATCTGTTAAACCTCCAATTGAAAAATCAACAATTGTTAAAGGTGCTTCGCGGATTAAACGGTGAATACGATTGTAAAAGAAATTTTTAATACGCGCTGATGTTATTTCTGGATAAAAAATAAAAGAGGTTACTGATGGTAAATAGTAACCTGTTAAGACAGATTCATCCATTACAATCAATAAATTAGTATTTGAATTATTATTAAATTTATCCATCTTTTTAATATTAGCAGATCTAGGCCCACTCAGAATTTCATAATGAATATGTGCATCTCTAAAGGCAGCTTTTAATTTTCCAAGACGAGATTGATTTGGAAAATACAATAATATTTTTGCATTCTTATTTGCATTAATATATTCACATAATGCAGTCATCTTATATTTTCCTTGGTGAACTGGCTGTGGCTCTGCAAAAGTTTGTAATTGAGTTCCATTAATTATTCCACGACAAAAAGGACATGATTCTGTATGACTTGTAGTACAATGTTTTACTATACAAGAAAGACAGAATATATTATTACAACAATTTGTTAATGTTGGGTAATTATATGTACTACAACAAATTGGACAATCCTCATCTACAGTTCCATCACGACATTTTGCATTTATTTCATCTTTTGATATTCTATTTGATCCTATACATTCCATAACTCCATCATAATCTTCATCTGTTACAAGACCACGAATTATAGTTGAAAAAATAGGATATGTAATACTAAAACGATCATCATAATCATAATTAATTGTCTCACTTTGTACACTTGAAGGATTGATACTTTTTTGTAAATAATTATTTGATGTTAAAAGTACTAAATGATGACGCAATGGATGAAATGATACAAATTGATTAAAAAGAGAACGCGATGATGGTGTTTGATTAACTAACTGCTCTCTTTGTGTATTTATATAATTAATAAAATCTTCACCTGCAGTTGAATAATGATCTTCTATCATATTATCTAAAACATCACCATAATCATATAGTGAAAAATCTGGATATAATATATTAAACCAATCATGTGTTATTAACCATGTAAATTGTGAATGAATAGATGATTGTCCTAAGTTTACAAATAAAGTATGAATATTTTCAAAGAAGGTTCTCTGAAAAATTAAATTATGTGTGGATGCAAATTCACTAAATCCATGATATTGTGATCCTGAAATTACAATTAAATCCAGATTAGCAAACTCTTGTAATAAATTATCATTAATTTGATTGGCTTTTCTAATAATTAAATATCGTAGTTCATTTTGATTTTCCAAAATACGTGTCATATTTGCAATTTCTGTTGTTGGAATTACATATAGATTCGTTGGAATCTCATTATTAATATTCATAATTGAGAAAAAATTAGTTTGACTCTGTGGGTGAAGATATGAACTTATTTTTAATGATGGACTTCTCTTACACTGTGCCATGTAAGCAAGTGCAGCTACAGTCTTTCCTGTTCCTGCTGCATCCCCTAAAATTCCAAAACGACTGAATAATTGGACACCTCCAATAGATTTTCCTGTACGAAAACTATTTTCCTTTTGTTTCATGTGCACAATAATGGCGTTTTGGTGAGAAAAAAGAGTATAGTTGCCAAAATTCCTTGGAAAATATATTTGATTCTGTGGTCCTTGTGACAGATCCGATATTGGTGTTTTTATTGCACCAGAAAAAACCGCCTTTAAGTTGTCAAGAACAAGTTTTAGATTGAGTGCATTATGATTTGAATGAAGATTTACATGTTCTCTGAAATCCATTTAATGGGTAAGAGTTTTTCCGTTTTAGACCGCACAATTTATCTAAATCGTATTTGCATTTCTTTATCTTTAATAAAATCTTCCAGAGTTAAATTTGTTTTTTTAGCCGCTGCATTTGTTACACGCAAATCATTCTTATTTACTGTATTTGCATCATGACAAATGACAAGTATTGCCTTCATTGGATCCATCTGAATTAGTGGAACTGTAAAGTTATTCAAGAAATATGGTTCCTCTGTCTTCATTGCCTTCGTATTATATGTATGTGTCTTTGTATAAGTGGCCCTATATGCTAATGGTCCATTTGTTGAATGATTTGGTCCAAAAGGCCCTAAAGACCAAATAGATCGGTCATCCTTAAAATAAAAATACATTTGACTACTTCCTGCGACTTCAATTTGTGGATTTCCTTTAAAAAGACTAACTATATATTCAATACGTTCTGGAACATAATAATCGTCATCATCCCATGCTACAATAATTGGTGCTCTTGCCTCTTTATTTAAACGATTTCTCTTTTCACCTAATGGTAGCTTCTTATATTCACGAATATATCTTATATTTGGAAGATCATATGCCTCATCCATTAAAATTGCCTCAACAGGCTCATCGCCATCATCCAAAATAATCCATTCCATCTGTTCTTTTGGAAATGTTTGTGCCCTATATGCGGCAATAGCATTCCGAATATGCGTTGTGCGATTATAAGTAGGTGTTATAACACTTACTTGTAATTTCATTTATTTGCTATTTGCATGGGGTTTTTAGGCCTTGAGTATATATTTAGCAGCAGAATCATCAAACTTCTTTTCCATATATGTAATATTTGCATCAAGTTGGTATGTAAATGGCTTCATAATTGTTGCCATAATTGCATTTGACCAGACAGTTGTTGTTAATGGTAAAAAGTTATACCATACAGGATATGAACCTGCAAAATACCGATAAATATAGTAACAAACAACTAAGGGTGCGAATAGAGGGAAGGTACCATATAGGAAATATACAACTCTGATCGCAGGATGACGACCAATAGCATCATTGGCTGCAACTGAACCTGCCGTGGAACAAAGGAAGAATATGAAGACTGGTATTAAAAATCCCAGGAATGTATTTTTGAAAGAAGAAAGAAACTGATCTAATGGATCTTGTGGCTTGACTGGCTCTACCTTTACAGGCGCTGTCTTAGCTGCAGCATCCACTTTAGCGGCATTCGCTTTAGCAGCATCAGCTTTAGCAGCATCTGCTTGAGCCATCTTCTCAGCATTAGGATCATATGCAGCATTGTACAATTTATATTTAATTTTATTTAGTCCCATTGAGATTATATTGGACATTCTATCTATGATTCTTCTAAGACAATTATAATGCATATTTGAGCCCACCCATACCAGAACTGACTATGAACCAATTTATTGATTCAACATAAATGGTTATGTCATATACATAATTTGTATTGAGAGGAAGAGGATAAGGATCAACATCTGCTTGGAAGAGTCGGATACGACTTGAATTAATTGATCCTGCAGGCTGTGTGCCTGGACTAGTGAGGCCAAATGAATAATTATAAAGTCCAGGATAACTTATTCCAGCTGCATATCTGTAAGGTACTATGCGCTCAAAATATGATCCAGGTTTCTCTTCCTGAAGTTCATTGCCATCACATAAGATTCGCAAATTACGAATAATTTCGCGTTGTCCCTGTGGAACTAAGGAACCAGTTGCATAGAAGAAATTAGCCCATGGAGGAAGATTAGGTGTCGGAATATGTGGTGGCTGTGGATCATTCCACCAATTTGTCCATTTATGATACTCATTACGATAGAAATAGTCTGAACGACGGGGGATAATTAATAAACGATTAATTGGATTATGTGTCTCCATTTGTAGATACTCACGCGTAGTTATTGCTGGAAAATTATAGGGTGTAACTTGATATAACATATATGATAATGGTGTCTTAGCAAAGGTCTTTCGTTCGTCTTCATTTAAATATACATATGTACATTGCAAACGAGGATTAAAAAACCATGTATTAAGGGCCGGGGGTGTTACACCAAAATCAGTAAGGAAATATCTTAATTCAGTTTCAACATCTTGAACTTCACCATATTCTGGTAGATTTAGCTGAACCTGTTCAACTGGTGCAGTTTGTTGGAAACCCCAACGAACTCTATATCCATTTTCATCTAAGAATGTATATAAGTCACGAATAGGGCGAAGATTTATCTGGATCTCAACATCATGATATTGTAGTCCAATTAATGGTAGAGCCTGATATGTGCTTTCATTACAGAAAAATGGAAGGGGGACATAGATATCACGTCCAAAAATGGATGGTCTATTTACCTGTTGTGCCACAGATGTGTTTGGGTAGACAGTTGGATAACCAATTGTTTCAGATCCACCGCCATAAATACCTTTTGCGGGATTAACTAGTTCATTTGTTTCCCCAACTAAATGTAACCATTTCTGTAATCTATCTGTATCATAATCAGCAAGAGCTTTTGCAACTAAATAACTTCCATCAAATTCTTGAATTCTTTGACCACCAATAATCAGAACAACATTTTCAATAATATTACATCCAATATAATTGATCCATGCAAAGTTGTATTGGGCCTGGCGTCCGCCTTCCTGGGGTACCACATATTTTGAATAAATATCCGGGAGACGAAATGTAAAATACATATCACGTACAAGATCTGCAACACGCTGAATCTTAAGGCGGATCTGAATTGATTGATCAAAACTAAGTTCGTTAGACCCATCAAAAGTAGTAGTAACAGACTCTTCTGCGAAATGGGAATAACGTCTAAATGTCTTATAAAAATAAGTCATCTCAGGATTTCCATTTAAAATAACATTTTGAGCTCCTTGAGTGACTAATGCAAATAATCCGCCACCTGGCATATTTCTACCTATGACAAGTAATAGGAAGAAATATGACTTCATTGACGCGGCTACTCGCTTTATATAAGCAGTTTTACATCTTATAATATAATTTATGGGGTGGTCCACCATGTATCTGCTAAATATGGTGGTTTATCCTGATCCTGACCCTCCATCTTTGAATTTGGACCTTCATGGACAAGATCATTGATCTCAGTATAACTGAGAGCATAATTGAAATGCCGTAAGCGACTAAGAAGACCACTCATTGCACCCTTAACAATATAGGGTTCGCCCTTTAAGGATTTAATAGTACAAGATCCTTGAGCACGATCACATGCAAGCTGGAAGTTACGTTGACTGAAGACATAGAAGTTACCGAAGTTCTGATAAGCGGTTGCTTTCTTGAAATGTAAACGCTTCTTAAGATCACCATTAACATATACCTCAATACCATTATCACGAGCAACGAGAGCCATATGAACCCACTTCTGGACAGGGAAATTTTCTACATCAATGTAATTGTTCCATTCATTTGAGCAATTCATATAGACTCTCATTGTGTTTTCATTAGTCTTCATGAAGACACCTGGTCCAAGAAGAGGATAGGGACGACTATAACCTTTGTGGAAGACATGTGCAAGACCTTCTTGACCGGACTGGAAGGTTGAAGGGTTTACGAAGATGTAAAATGAATATGAGAATTCTAGACCAGTACGCTCATTATCAGAAAAAGTAATTGGAAGAGCAGATTTATCAGTTGGATCTTGACTGATAGTATATGACTTGTTCTCAGCTGAATATGTTAATGGCATAAGTTCCGTAACAGCTTTATCATATCGCTTGTAGGCACGATAGATCTGCTCAAATGAGAGCATGACAATATAAATAATGAATATTGTAACTACTGCTAATAATAGTTGTGGTACAACTCCAGTTCCTGTTAATAATCCTGTGCCGGACTGCGAATTATTGTAAGTTGCTGCGTTCATTCTGATACCTTATCATAAATTACTCATAGCGCAATGAACATTTACTGGTTCATTTTAGGATATTCAAGAGTACCAATTGATTTAGGATCAAAGAATGATTTAACATAATCACCTAGACTGACACCTGATAATGGTCCAGCCATATATGATTTATATATCTCCTCGGGATTAAGGGCATAATCATAGAGTTGCACACCAGAGATAAATCCACCGAAACCACCTGAACCAACAATAGTTGTTGTGAAATCTTGGCTATCAACTGCATAAATTCCATTATTTACACAGGAACGAGCGAGCTTTCCATCCAAATATACATCAGTAGTCTTTCCATTAAGAACAACAGTGAGCTGCACCCACTTCTGCATTTCAAAGCCACTCACGCTGCAATCACCCGCAGAATTTGTTGTTAACATATTCGCACCAACATTAGGGTTTGTAAATAAGGCCTTGTAACTGCTGAAACGGAGACAGCTATTAGATCCAGTAGATGCTGGGCTGCTAGCAACAGTAGCTGCTGCTGCAGGTGCACCGCTACAATCTGCTACTGATGATGTGCGAACATGAATTGTGTTTTCAATAGCATCTAGATAGACTCCAAGTGTAACTTTTCCATTACCCTCCCCTGCACGATTACCAATACAAATTACCTCTTTATTGTAATTATTACGAGCACCAGTCCAGTTATTTACATAAATCCACATACTTACTGAATATTCACCACCCTCATAAAGAGGAGGCATTACTGCACGTGGAAATTCATAGGCTTTATCAACATTTGCCTTATAAATATCTGGAATAAGGACTACTGATTGTTTTGATGCAGCAAATAGAAATTTATACGAATAATAAATTGCAAATGCACCTACAATTAGAAGTACTATCTTTACAACCATTGATCCTGTGCCAGTTGCCGGGGCTGATGATGCATTCATTTCTATATAAGTTAGAGCAATTAGGCTAGGCCACCTGCTCACTTGTGAGCATTAGGCATAAGGTGTCTGCCAACTCATTGATGCTCTAATAGGTGGTATTGCAGGTCTCATACAGCCTTCTGCCGGACATCCGAATATATTCATTATTGAAACGGTTTCAGTATAAGGTTTGCCTCTAGTATCAGAAGAACTTGCATATTCTATTGCCAACTCCTCCGCTGTCATTGCACGATTATTGTATGATATATTCGCAATTTCACCATAAATATTTTTATAACCACTGCCAAGTTGTCCAAATTTAGAAATTTTAGGCATCTTATCAATTAATTTAGAACTAACTACACGTCCATTATATACAATGCTAAATCTACGTCCATCAATTATAATTGCAACAAATGTCCATTTGTGTTCAGGAAGTGGCGGGCAATAAATCGGTATATAACCAGTTGCAGTATTTATATATAAAATATTCTTGTTTTCACCAGATTTCTTTATTAAGTAAAATACTGGATTCCAATAAAATATTGGTGCTAAACCTTCAAATTCAGTACCAAGAACTTTGGTCTTATTTGCAGGACCAGGTTTTATATAAAAAGTAAATGTATAATCATCTAGCTTATTGTTTGCCGGTAAGAACTTATATATTTTTTCCTCATTGAGAGGGAAGGATCCTTTCTCAAGTGTTGTTATTCCTGAAGACCATGGTGTATATACATACCGAAATACCAGATATGTTATTGAGACTATTAATAATAAACCCAATAATAATAAAATTAAAGACATTTCTCTACGTATTTATAATGTTTTAGAATGTATCAATTATTCTTTAATAAAATCACTTGCTTTTGGCATTGCTGGAGTTGTATTCTTTGCATCATCTGATCCAAGTGCATAAGTCCAAATATGTAGATTGATAATTTTTCCTAAATCACCAGCTTGCTGAGGTCCAACTTTACATTCATTCAGCATTGAATCCAATGTAATACCGGTATTTGATTGTGGTTGCTCAATTGGTACTTGAGATCCTGGTATATTACCAGGATTACCGAAAATTTTACCAACAGAGGTTATCGGAGGATTCTTCAAATTTCTTGTTCCAATAAGGCGTCCATTGTAATAGACTTCAAAATAATTTGATGTTACAATTGCACCAACACGAATTGGGGTTTTTGAAGGAATATTTTTGATTTTAATTACCTCAGTATCTTTTGTTGTTCTTATCTTAATTAATAAGTCATTTAGACTACGATCAAGGAACATACCCAGTGAATAATTCTTTGGCTTTGTACCATCTGATATTGGACTGTATCTCATAAATACTGGTATCTCATCCTGACTAACAGATCTTGCTCTTAAATCATCAAAATACATGTCCATCATAACTGAATATGATGTATCTCCCTTATCACCATTTAAAATCGTATTTTTCTCATCCAATTCTCCATGATTATCTTCAGTCCAATATATTTTTCCATTAGAATCACCTGTTATTATGCCGGGGACAGGTATAAAACCTTTTCCTTTAATTTTAAATATAGGATATATTGTATAATGAATAATTATAGCAATTATAAGAATAGCTAAAAGAACAGATCCTATTGACATTAAAATTCCTTTGATATCAGAACTATCTGAATTTGCTGTTGGAATATTAGATGTATTTGTAGTATTTGCAGCTCCTGTGCTAAATCTTCTTCTAAGACCCTGTATGAAATCAGCCATTATCTAACTTCTCATACGCTTTAATTATGCCGTAAATACCATAATGCATATATTATAATACCACAGCCTGCTGCTGTAACTGCTGCTCCTTTTACAAATGACATCATATCAAGTTCGGACATATCTTCTTTGCGCCATATTGGGCTTCTACCACGAGCACCAAGACGACTAATAAATTTAAGAGCCTCTTGTTCAGTAACTTCTGGCTTCCCAAGTTTTTTGTTAACTGCATTGTGAAGTTCCACTGTCCATTTGAATAGATCACGACGATTATCCAAAAATGGTGTAATAGGTCGTTCTTTCAAATTCTCAATATAATGCTCACGACATGTTGGGCATGGTAAAAGATGCTGTAGACTTTCAAAGAATTCCTTAGCTGCCTTTTTCTCACTATATGATGGATTTTCGGAATATCCTAATGCAACAATATGGATTGTCATCCAGAAAATTGGTCCCCAAACTGCAGGTGGAAATCTCATTGTATCTACTTTTTCCTTGTAATTCCGTTTTTGTCCATTTGACACATGGTCTAAGAAACTGCAACATATACTAAATAAGTCTTATAGTATTATGAATAGAAATAATAATATTAAAAACATTTTTTCCAATACTTTTAATAGTAAATTTAATAGCTCTCATATATGTACAAATTGTGGAATTAAGGGACATAACTTTAAACAATGTATTGCACCTGTACTGAGCTATGGATTTCTTATTTTTCGTTTTTCAAATCCTGATTGGACTTTGAATAAAAATTTATGTAGTCCAGGTAATGTTATTAATGGAACTGATTTTGGAGGAAAACCTGAAATACTTATGATCCGTCGGAAGGATTCATTTAGATTTGTTGAGTTTGTACGAGGCAAATATGATATAAATGATATTGAATATCTTAAACAACTATTTGCACATATTACTATATCAGAAAGAGAGCTTATTTTAACAAAAGAGTTTCCAGAATTATGGCAACATGTATGGGGTACAAGTAATCCTAAAAACTATCGTAATGATTTTGAGCAATCACAAATAAAATTTAATGAATTAAAATCGTTTCCCGGCAAAACAGAGGGTAAATCTATACTTCAAGAAATGATTGAAGAAGCACCTATATTATGGTCTGAACCTGAATGGGGGTTTCCTAAAGGACGTCGCAATTCAGGAAATGAATCAGATATTGATTGTAGTATTCGTGAAACATATGAAGAAACAGGACTGAATCAATCACAATATGATATAATTGAAACAATTGATCCGCTATGTGAGACTTTTTATGGAGACAATAAAATTCATTATTGTCATAAATATTTTTTAGCAATTGCTAAAAATAATGCTGCAATTCAATTTAATGTACTAAATCCACATATGGTTCGCGAAATTGGAGATATAAGATGGGTTCCTGTAGATGATGCAATTAATTTAATAAGACCAGAAAATGTTGAAAAACGCGAAGTGCTATTACGTGCTATCACTATTATTCGCAATTTATGTCCATTTAGTCATGGAAGACTTTTTTTTACTAGACCTTAAAAGCGGGCTAACTACAACAATATTTTTATTCCATCTGTGCAGAGTATAAATGGATGATCAAACACTACTTGATAGGTGGGATATGACCACTAATTTTGAAGAACGTGATCAGCTTTTACAATTAATGAGAGAGCGCCATTTATTTCCTGAGGGTGCACAGACTGCCTGGGAAGAGGCTTCTGGAGCCTATCCAACTATAGATGATCCCAATTTTTTAATGAAGTTACTGGAACGCCGTGAATTTGCAGAATCATATCAAGATGGATCTATGGGGTCCAAAGAGGATCCTTGTAAAAAATCAGAGGATAGTCTCGGTTTTGAACTTTCACCTGTTCAGCGCTTCGTTGCCAACTTCATGTCAGCTCGCACACCCTATAAATCTATGCTTCTATATCACGGTGTAGGTGTTGGTAAAACTTGCTCAGCTATTCAGATTGCTGAACAATGGCTGCACTTTAATCCTGATAAACAAGTTATTATCTTGGCTCCTAAAACAGTCCATCCAAATTTCTATAAGAATATTTTTGACTTCAGCAAAATTAAATTCGGCAAAAATCCTAATGAACCTAATACTACTGATCAATGTACTGGGACAATCTATTTAGAACTTACAAATACATTATATGAACGTAATAAGGATATTATTATCAAAAAAATTAAGGAAAAACGTAAGCAGCGTTATGAGATTCTTGGATATGGTAAATTTGCCAATCGTCTGAAGAATATTCTTCTTGATATTCCTGAGAGATATACAGGTGAAGAACGACGTGAAAGGGAGCGTCAAGAACTTCAGGAATATTTGGAAGGTAAATTAATTATTATTGATGAAGTTCATAATCTTCGCGATAATCCTGAAGAACCGATCTTAGAGGAAGTCAGCTCTGTTGCAGATGATGATGTTGAAGAAGAAAAACAATCCAGTGAAGAAAAAGCTGGAAAACAACTTACTCCATATTTGGAGCGAGTTCTTCGCTATGTTGATGGACTAAAACTTGTAATGATGACTGCAACCCCTATGTTTAATAGTTATAAAGAAATTATCTTCCTTCTGAATCTTATTCTTCTTAATGAGAAGAAGGGAGGTCTATCAGAATCTGATATTTTCTATCAAGATGGTACCTTCCGTGAAGGTGGTGAAGAACTTCTTGGAAGTATTGCACAGCGCTACATCAGTTATATGCGTGGTGAAAATCCAGATATCTTTCCTCTTCGTTTGTCGCCTTCAGATACTTTGAAGACATATCCTACTATAAATCCCCGTGGTATGCGACTCTCTGCATCTGATAGATCATATATTGAGCATTTTCCTATTGTACCTGTTCCTTTACATGGAGATCTTCTTGAAGTACAGACACAATTAATTAATGAACTACCTCAAGCTGATGCTGATACTATTTCTGCTCTTCGTTTGAAATCTATTATTGAAAAAGGACTATTTATTGTACCACCTGTCACTGAAGAACAGGTTGCTGCGGGTCAAAACAACAATGTTGTTACAGATATTATGGAGCGTGTTGATATCAATGCTCTTAACTTACATTTCCATCGTCAAGTTGTTGGTGGTGAAATTATGTGGAAGGGGCGCGGAAGAGGGCGTGCTTCATGGCTTGCAGCTGATAAATTAGAAGAATATAGTCCTAAAATTTCCAAAATTCTTAAATCTGTTCAAGGTTCTGAAGGTGTATGCTTCATCTATAGTCGCTTCGTACGCATGGGTTGTATTCCTATAGCACTTGCTCTAGAAGCAAATGGATATACTTGCTATGGCCGCCGTTTACCGGTTCTAGGTGATGGTATTCAGGCTCCAGGAGGACGCCAATGTGCTCTTTGTCCATCCAAAGAAGATGATCATGAAGGAGTTGATCATTCATTTACACCTGCCTATTATTGTATTCTAACAGGTGATGCAAAACTTAGTCCAAATAATCAGATTCCTATTGCAGCCGCTGTTACAGATGATAATGTTGCTGGAGCTCAAATAAAAGCAATTATTGGCAGCCCTGTTGCATCTGAAGGTGTTGATTTTAAATTTATACGTGAAATTCATATTTTAGAACCTTGGTATCACTTAAATAGAATTGAGCAAATCATCGGTCGTGGTATTCGTACTGGTAGTCATTGTATGCTTCCACCTGAAAAACGGAATTGTACAGTTTTTATGTATGCTTGCACAATGCCTAATTCTAATCGTGAAACAGGTGATCTATTTAGCTATAGAAAAGCCTATAAGAAAGCTAGACTTATTGGTGGTGTTAGTCGTATTTTAAAAGCATATGCAGTAGACTGCAATTTGAATCACGATGCAATTATAATTAAAGGGCGAGAGAAAAGAACTATTGTTAATTCTCAAGGAGAGATAATAACAGATGTTAGTGTTGATGATAAACCTAATACATCTATATGTGATTGGCTTGATACATGTGATTATCAATGTATTCCACAAATTGATGTAGATGTAATAGATGCATCTGAGGTATCATATGATGAATTTACTGCTCGGTGGTATGATGCACGAATGAAGCGTGATCTTCGTGCGATCTTCCAGCAGCCAGGAATGGTAATTATTCCATATGAGGCAATTGCAACACTACTTGGAAAATATCCTCGTGTTGCTCGCCTAGCTCTTCTGAAGAATGTGACTAATAACCCTTCTTTTGTTGTTCGTAATAATGGCCGAGATGGCTATATTATTTATAGAAATGGGTACTACCTCTTTCAGCCATTTTTGCTAAAAGATCTTCGTATCCCTCGTGCTATTCGTATTAGTGCATTCCCTGAACGTCGTGATTATTACAGTCCAGAGTTTATGAATAGCATTGGAGAACAGGTAATTGCAGAAGATGAAGAAGAGGATGAGGATAGTGCTGTTGAAGCGCCTATTGAACCTTCTTTTATTAAACAGATTTTAAGGGCAATAAGAAGTTGGTCACAAGAACTAATGACAAAAAATGTGGAGGTTCCCACAGATATAATGACATGGCTAAGTGGACAAAAAGAATTTGATAAGAAAGATTTGACAAGATATCAAAACCGTTTGCAAATGGTTATTTGGATGGCAGAATCTATGCGATTAGCTCGTATTAAGCCAGAGGTTTTTGAACAAATATTAATGGAATTCTTTTTTGATGAATTTATGAATGAACATGAACGATTCACTTTCTATGAACATAGTGAGCTTTCAGAACTTGGTTCTGAACTGTCACCTATTCAATATAATCAATATAGTAAGAAAAATATGGCCTATGTTTTTGTTAGTACTGAAACTGGTCAGCTTACATATTTATGTAATCCAGATAAAACCGAATGTAGCCCAGCAATTATTGATCTAATTAATGAAAAAAGCGAATACAATAAATTCTTTGTTGATGATGTAAATACAGGATTTTTCTATGGATTCATGATTCCTAAAAGTAATGGAACATATACTTTCAAGACTAATACACCCTTAAAACATGGCTCTAAAGATGCCCTGGATCGTAAACTTCCTACTGGTAAAGAATGCGCAATTGTGTCTAATTCAAGTCTCCATATTCGTAATGCAATTGCACTAGGAGAATTTTTGAAGGCGAAAGGTCTTTCTGATCTTAGTCTAACAGACCAGGTTCTTGATAAATCAGATAGAAAACCAAAAAATACCCAACAGATTTGTACTATAAATAATTTAGTTCTTCGTTATATGGATATTATTAAAGTTGATGGAAAACGTTGGTTCTATCGTCCAATAGACGCAGCACTTACAGGACATAAGGGGCGCTTTTAGAGCCTAAAATTGATTGATTTCAAATTATAGAAGAATAACTAGAAATGGAGACTAAAGTGGTATTTGAGGAGAAAGTAAGTCTATCACCGACTGATATTAATAGAATGCAGAGCTCATCAATTGATGAACTGCTTTTGAAAAAATTTGCGAAGACGAATGAAGGACAATGCTCGGTTCATGGATGGTTGATTCCTGGTTCTATGAAAATTTTATCACGGTCTATTCCTCAAATTGAGGGTGGTCGTTTCACTGGTGATCTTGTCAGTTGGGTACAAATTGAAGGCTCTGTTATTTATCCTGTTGATGGTGCAAGATTAAGAGGTCTAGTTTTGAAGAAGAATAAGATGGGTCTCTTTGTTATGTATGAAAATGCTATTCAAATTATTGTACCACGTGATCTGCATATTGGTAATGAAGAGTTTGATTCTGTTCAAATCAATGATATGATTGAAGTTGAAATCAAGAAGTCACGTTTCCAAGTAAAAGATCAGTATATTTTGAGCGTTGGTCTATTTATTTCAAAGGTAGCGAAAGCCGCTGTTGCTATGACTTCCGACACATTGCCGGTTGTTGAAGAGGAGTCTGAAGAATCTGAGCCCGAAGAGGAAGCCAAAGAGGAGTCTGAAGAAGCCGAGCCTGAACCTGAGGAAGAGGGGCCTGAAGAGGAAGTGGCTGAAGAAGAGGATGAACTACAACTACCTTCAGATATGATTGAGGGGCTCTAATTGCGTTGTTATATTATTTTGAAATTCGTTGCTGGCCCTAGAAGAATGAATAAATTATATGATGAACGGAAACATTTTTTAGAACAACTTGAAATACTTAGTCGCAGCGAGCAGGAAGAGATTTTCAGAATTATTCGTCGCCATGCAGATAAATACTCAGAAAATAAAAATGGGATCTTTTTTGATGTTAATGCCCTACGTCAAGATACATTTGATAGACTTAAAGAATTTATGGATTTCTGCATTCAAAATCGCAATGAGCAGGAGCAACGTACTAATGAAATGAATTCAATACGTAGCGAATGTGTTAGCGATAGAGATATAGTTCCTAATGGCTCACATTAAGAAGCCTAAAAGCTGGAGGCAATATATATTTAAGCTAATAATGAATATTCCAAAACCAATTACATTAGATATACTTAAGGGCTGGGCCTCCAAAAATCCATATTCAGCAGTGAGCTTGAAAAGAGCACCGCCGATTCTGGTTTCTGATATAAATACTGATTTTTTTACTCAGACCTACAAATTAATTCCAGCTTCATCAGGAAAATGGAGTTCTGAGATCTTGGAGCCTGCAGGTATTATTAGTTATATTTTATGGACACGTGATCCCCTATATCGTGTATCTAATGGTCTTCTTCGTCGTCAAATCTATAATGAATCTATTTTGGAGTTGCAACAGGAATTAGAATCAAAAATTACCGGCACAAAATTTTCTCGGCGCCGACGTAAAATGGTTGAAGTACTCAATGGTTCATGCAAAGATGCTGCCGAAGCTGAACTTCATGATGAATTCTGGGCTACCGTTCTTGGATATCAGTTTGTTAAGATCTCCACGCGAGCTGGTGCTGGACATCGCATTCGCTTCTGTCCTTCTGCAGTAAATACATGGACTGCTGATAAGCCAATCGTATTTGTGGATGAGAATTTTGAATCAGTATTTATCGCTCCATGTGAAGGCCATGAACGTAAATCTCTACCTGATTATCTTTTAAAGACTGAAGATGCTGGATGGAAAATCACATGGCCTATGGCAGAAGGTACTGTAGATGAATTAAATGCTGCTGTAATTCCATTGCTAAACAGGATTTCTGTTCCTGAAAAAACTAAAAAAGCCGAGCTAGCAACAATTCTTGGAAAATATTACGCAATGCAGCATCTGATTAATATAAGTGGTATTGTTCCACAAGATGAAACTGATATTTAATACACCTTAAAAAAAACTATTACCAAAAATTGACAATATACTCTAACAGTACTTAGGGTATATTGGAATATATATATAGAGAGATAAATGGATGTTTTACCTGCAGAGGCTCAAAAACTCCGTCAACTTATGACTGCGTGGAGCGATCATAAGGAATACGAGTTGGAAGCAACTTTTGGTCCTAAAGGGACAGTTGATGCATCCGTTTTCTTTGGAATTGCACAGCGACTTAAGGCAAAAGGTTTTGAACAATTGCCACAAGAAGATCGTCTGAATATTATCTTACCAGAACGAATTCGTATTACCTTGACAGGGACTGGTATTATCCAACAATATTGCCGTGATGACTCTCTGCAAAATAAACCATTTACTGCTATGATTAAGGATCGTACATTTGTGGAGAGTAATTTGGACTTAGATGAATATGATACACGTATTAAGGTCCGTCGTGAGGTGGAAATGGCACCCGATGATGCTGCTCTTCGCGAAGTTCTTGAACGCTGGGCAGTGCATCGCAAGGCATTTCGTCTAATTCGTCGCTGGTCTTTCAAGGGTAAAGGTGTTCGTTTTGATCTGTCAATGGTCCGTCATACTCGTAAGGATGCACGTGGTGAGTTCAAATGGGTACGTACGTTCAAGGAGCAGGCATTTATTTCAGATCCACCTATTTATGAAGTTGAGGTAGAACTTGAACATAGTGATGCCGACCAGGATCAAGCCACTAAGAATCTAATTTCAGGTATTGGCGAAGTACTTCGTGGTATGCAGAAAAACAGTATTATTATTCGTAAGAGTCAAAAAGAGCGTGTTCTAAGTGGCTACAAGGCCCTTACTGAAACTCCTCGTTTTCGCGGTGTTCAACCTGTAACCATGGAAGTACAAAATATGACAGCGGTTATTGATCCTAAAATTCCTAATATTCGTAATGGCTACAATGTTACAGATAAGGCTGATGGCCAACGTGTTCTTGGATATGTTGATCGTCGTGGCGAACTCTTCATGATTGATATGGGTATGAATGTTTATAAAACAGGTCTTGTTAAAGAAGCATGTAATAATTCTCTCGTTGATGGAGAATGGATTACTGTTACTAATAAGGGTCGTGGTATTTCACAACTCCATCTCTTTGATATATATATTGCACCTAATTCCGAGAAGGTAGATTCGCTTCCTTTCTTCGTACCACCTGTTGCAAAAGATGAGGTAGAGATTAACAGTCGCTATTTGCATCTGAAGAAATGGCTTGAACTATGGATGGCTGATTCTGGTCCATCTATTGTTGCCAAGGGTATTAATGATACTAATAAACTTATTGTACAAGTGAAGAATTTCAAATTCCCCAAAAATCCTAATGATATTTTCAGAAAGTCAGGTGAAATGCTGGATATGGATCAGATCTATAATACTGATGGTCTTATTTTGACCTCAAATTCTGATATTCTACCCTCACGTCCTGGTGCTGCATTCCGCAGTCAATTCAAATGGAAGCCTGCACATGATAATACTATTGACTTCCTTGTGAATTTTGAGAAGAATCTGGAGGATGTTAAGACTGATAAAATCAATATTGGAATCAACTATGATACAAATGAGACTATTCGCTATAAGACTCTGCGTCTCTATGTCGGCAGCTACAAGACTGCAGCACAAGCTGATCCTCGTGCTGCTGTCCTCTTTGGTGGAGAAAAAGCTCTAACAAATACTGATGATAGTAGCTATAGGGCCATCTTATTTACTCCACATGAATTCCCTGATACTATGGCTGCAACATGTTATTTGAAAGTGGAGCGTGACTTTGAGACAGGTGAAGAATATGTGATGACAGAGAGGTCAAAGGAGCCAATTCGTGATCGTTCAATCGTTGAGATGGCCTATGATCCGAAGAGAGAGCCTGGTTGGCGCTGGATTCCTGTTCGTGTTCGTCATGATAAAACGGAGCGTTTTATGCGTGCTCTTGCAATGCGTCTTCCCAATCCTCTTTTGCGTACAGCAAACTCTGATGAAACGGCCTCATCTGTTTGGAATTCTATCCATGATCCTGTAACCGAATATATGATTCGTACTGGCTCTGAAGAGCCTTCTGAAGAAGAGATCAAAGCCTTGACCTCAGTCCATGAAGAGATGGAAGGAATTGGTAAAGTCTATTACAGTCGCACTGCAGTAAAGAAAGATCAGAATCTAGTTCGTGGTCTTCGTGACTTCCATAATATTTATATCAAGGAAAATATTCTGCTACGCACAGCTCTTTCAGGTGGTGGCAAAAAACTACTTGATATTGGCTGTGGTGTTGGTGGAGATCTACAGAAATGGCGTCGTAACAATGTTGGATTTGTTCTTGGTATTGACCCCGCTGGTAATAATATTACAAATCCTAATTCTGGTATTTATGAGCGTTACTTTAATATGCTAAAGGAGGTTGGTCCTGAGAATATGCCGCCAATGGTCTTCGCAATTGCTGACGGCAGTAAGAGTCTAACAGATGGTGTTGCAGGTGCAAATCCTGAAGAGCGTGATATTCTTCGTTCGGTCTTCGGTCGCATTAAACCTGAAAATCCTATTCCGCCTTTTGTTGAACGTTTTGGTGCAAATGCACTTCGTGACGGAGCAGATGTTATGACATTTATGTTCACGCTCCACTATTTCTTTGAGAACCGTGAAACATTTAATGGAATGTTGAATAATATTAATGAGTGCTTGAAGGTTGGTGGTTATGTTGTAGGCTGTCTCTTTGATGGAGATGCAGTTTTCCAGATGTTACGAGGTGTACCAAAGGGAGAGGCAAAGATCGGTAAGATCAATGATACTCCTATCTGGTCTATTCGCAAGGAATACGATGTTGATGATTTGAGCCCAGATTACGATGGTCTTGGTATGGCAATTGATGTTGATTTCATTAGTATTGGTACAGTTAATCGTGAATTCTTGGTTTCATTTGAGTTCTTTACTCGTATGATGAGATCAATTGGTTGTGATTTGCTGACAGATGAAGAGGCGCGGGAGGTTGGACTACAAAAGAGTACTAATATGTTTAATGTCAGTTATGAGATGTCAAAGAAGGCTGGAAAGAATTACTTTATGGATGATATTGTGAAGGATTATTCATTCTTGAATCGTTGGTTCATCTTCAAGCGCAAAGCAACTAAAGGTATTGAAGAACCTGTTGTTAATTCTAAGATTAAAAGTAAGGATATTGCACCGGTTGCTACACCAGTATCTATTATGTCCAATAATGTAAATATAACTCCAAGTGCAGGTATTCCAACGGCTGTTCCTAATTCTGAAGAAGTTGCACAGATGCCATCTAAGACTGTTAAAGCTTCCTCTCTTACAGCAATGAATATTGATAAATCATTTACACCTTCTGAACTATTCCAATTTAGCCCTGATGCTAGTCAACAAGATGTGTTGAAAATTAATGAGCCAGGTGCTGGTCGTTGGCTTTCACTACTTGCACCCTTCCCAATACCTGATCCTGACGACAACGAAGTTGTATACCCATCAATTGAACATTACATGGCTGGAATGAAATATAAGATTGCAACAAATAAACCTGAACTGGCAAAAACTATGATGGCACAAGAAGGTAAGATCCATCAGAAATATATGGCTCAGCGACTTGCTGAAACTTCTACAGGTGCACGTTCTTTGAATACAGATCGTGAAAATGCACTTTTGAAGGAAGAAGTAGACGAAGTTAAGTTTGAAAGTAGACCACAGGCAATGGTTAAGTTTGGTGCACTCTATGATGATGGTAAATGGATGGCAGCCAAGGATCGCATCCTAACAGACGCTCTCACCTATCGCTGGATGCATGATAAACGTTTCAGAAAAATTGTGGAGGCAGTTCGTGATCAGAATAAATATCTATTGTATTATACTGGTACTGCATCAGGATCTGAACTAGGTGGCAAACGTCGTACAGCTGATGGGCGTATTGATGGTGCCAATAAAGTCGGTAAAATTATTATGAATCTTGCTAATTTTCCACCCTTTTGAGTCTAAACTTATGAGATATTTATTATATAATGGAGTCCGACAATAATGTTTATATAACAATACCGGCAAATGATCATACTGGTTGCGTATCATTTACACGACGCGAAATGCGAGATTTTGCAACACCGCTTTTCATTATTCTTGCAATCTCAATGATAATTTTATTGGGTGGCATAATTTTTTTATTTGTTAAACATTAGAAAAATGGATTCAAGTGATTTAATTAGTATAAAAAAGGCTAGAGCTCAATGGGCTACTTTTAAAGTTGAAATAAGTACAATTAATGCTGGATGTACTAATAATACATGTGCTACCGTATTACAGCCTCCTTGTAAAGTTAGATATGAAACTTATGAACAACGTGAAAATATTCGTTTAGGGCGTGCAGTATGTAATTGTCATTGTAATACACTTACCTGTTATTATAAATCAACTGCTTAATAAAACTGAATACTATGAAACAAAAATGTTTTAATATAAAATGCCTGCAGCACCTTGGCAAATCTTATGGAAGCGCAATGAGCATGTTCGTGATAAACGAATCGTTTTTGACGAACCAACTCACACCTATACAGTGGATGGATCATATGTAGGATGGATATCAACAACTGGCTTTGTCCATTCATTCTTCGGTCATTTTGATCCCGATGCAATTATTGCAAAAATGCGCGGATCACCTAAATGGCCTCAGAGCAAATATTTTGGTATGACGGATGAAGCCATTAAGAAACTCTGGTCAGATAATGGTGCAACTGCATCAGAGGCTGGAACAGAAATGCATTTAGCTATTGAAATGTACTATAATGAAGCTGCTGCACTCATTCCTCCGCATGTTTTACAGACAAAGGAATGGCGTTATTTTATGAATTTTGTTCGTGCCACTGAAGGAGACATTGAACCTTATAGACTTGAATGGGAGGTCTTTGACACAGATATTAAATTAGCAGGATCAATTGATGCAGTATTTCGCCGTCGCTCTGATGGAAAATTCTTGATCTATGATTGGAAACGGTCAAAGGAGATCAAATTTGAAAATCGGTTTCAGAAAGGCCTTGGTCCAATGGACCATCTAGATGATTGCAATTATTGGCATTATAGTTTGCAATTATCTATTTATAAATATATTTTAGAGAAAGAATATGGAATGTCAATTGTTGAATTAGCAATTATTATCCTGCATCCTGATCAAGTTCCTAGAAACTATAAACGAATTAAATTAAATGATATGCGTGAAGAGGTTCTTGAAATGGTTGAATGCCGAAAAGCAGCAATTGCATCTGGCAAGAATGATACTATAGTTGTAATTGACGGAGAACATATAAAAAAACATTAATTATAATGGAACAGTTGCACGCCGACGACGGCGCAAAGTAACTGGTTCTTCTTCATTGGAGCTTACAATTTTTACTTGACGACGATTATTGATAACTTCTTGTAGCTTTGTAGGTAGTTCATTAAAGGCAATCTTCGGATTGCTAGGATCACGATTACTTACTAGAAGGCCAAAAGATCCATCTTGTTGTATAATTACATAGACAGGTGGAATTTCTTTGACTAGTTGTGGAAGATAAAGCGTAGCACGAAGATCTTCGCTTATGAAGAAGACTGGGCTAGAAAGATTTTTAGAAATGCTTGAAGGATTAATTGTTTCTTGTGTCTGAAGAATCTTGCGAAGAGTTTCTTCGGAAGTAAGTGCCCATTTATCTGATGTTGTATCAAAATTCTCTAGGAATTCTTCACTTATACTATACATTGCTTCAGGATGAAGACGGTCTTCCTTGCCATCTTCAGCAGATGGTTGGATAATCTCCTCATAATACTTCGGAACTTCATATGTCTTCTTCGCCCATTCCAGCTTCAAGAGTTCTATCCAAGATACAGAAGATTCGGGTAAAATCCATTCATCATCAATACGAACTGCTGTCTTCAATTGAACTGTTGTCTTCACACGGTCTTCTAAAATCTCATTACGTCTCTGTCTAAATTGAATTAATTCATCAATAAGCCGCATAATGAATAGATCTTTTGTTAAAATAAAGGTAGGTGTCTTCAGAGGAACATGAATTTTACATGTTTTATCTGGCTCGGACCAGGCACATGCATCAGTACATGCTTCTTCTGTGAGTCGGCGACAATCACGACGTTTAATAAAAGGTCTTCCAGGAATATAATCAGCGGATGCAATAAACCACTTATCCAAGGTGGATTGTAATAAAATCATTAAGCGACGGCGACGCTCATACGTTGGTAGTCCTTTACGGAAAATGACATTTTCTACATCACGACGCACAGACGCTGTTGGTTTTTCAGATAACCAATGAGCAACAGAAAGACGGAAATGCTGATATAGTTCAGCTAATTGTTGTCCTGAAATTGCAGCTAAATCTTCAGGAAGTTCAGTCATTTGACTAGTAAATGCTTCACATTCTTCCTTGGCATCTTCAGAGAAAAAGATAGCACGATTCATTTCATATTCTGGGAATTCACTTGCGACAATCATTGATTGTAACTCAGCTGGAAGATTTGCAATTATTCCGCGTGCAGGACAGATTGCACCATTTGCAAAACGAATTGCACGCACCTGTTTTGATCCTTCAATCTTCAGAATCGCATCAATCTTATAACCTGGATTTGACTCAACAAATTGTGCTAATTGATCATCATAAAATTCAAATATCTTATCTACAGATGCAATTGGAACAGAATTCCAATCAAAATAATAATAAGAATCTAATGGTAAAAATCCATCATCTGCAACTGGCATTGGTATTAAACGACCTGTTCCAGTAAATAATGTAACACCTACAATGTGATTATATACATCACGAACAACACCTTTTACATAATCTTTAATTGCCGATTCAGGTGATAATAATTCACTAATTGTTACAAGATCTTTAGCTTTTACAGAAGATCCAGCAGTGTAAATAGCACGCCCAACATATTCACAGTTTTGTGTAAATTCATTAATACGCTGAACTATAATTGGATTTAACTTATTATTTGTTGCTGGATTAAATTTTAAATATGTCATATGACGACGATCTATAAATTGTTCATCTGCTTCAATAAATTCATAATATAATAATGCCTCATAAATATTTTGTTGATCACGGAGAATAAATCCAAAATCACATCCATCATGAATTAAAGGATTATAGCCAAAAGGAGGACATGCAACACGCGGTGGTTCATCCAAATCCTGGCTATTATATTCAATTACAAGGAATATAATTCCATTTTCACTAAATATGCCCTTATATGATAACATTTGGGCAAATATACGATATTCCTTGTATGTAGTATTACTTGTAATATATTCAATAAAAGAATGATAAGACATATAGGCACGTCGCAATTCAAATTCATTCTGTGGATTAGGTGTTATGTTGAGATGTGTTGAGCTCCATTGTTGAAGTTCTTCAGCACTTGGTCTTGGTCCACAAGGATTGTAGAATTCATGAATTAAATTACCATAATTTGCGGAAATAAATAGACGCGGGCTCATACGTTCAAGAATTAACTGGCGAACTTCATCAATAGAATTTTTATTTAAATAGGGTGCTAAGATGCCAAAGAATGCATTGGGATCAAGAGTTTTGGAACCCTGAACACCCATTCTCAAAAATCCATGATTGCCTTTTGATGGGCGAAGTTCTTGTCTAATATCACGTTTAACAAGTGAAGGACTATTTTGATGGAAGAATTTATCAAGCGCAGGGCCAATTAAACCAAATGTACCTGGTTTCAAAGGGAATCTTGAGGCTTCTAAGATATAGCTGCTTGGCAGCTTGAAACGATAAATCTCATAATTAATAATATCATCTGCATCTGGTGCAGCAGCAGCCTCAGCAACTTTTTGATCTACAGGTTGATCTTTACGTGTTAGAGCGAGAAATGGTGCAAAGGCCTTATCAGTAAGACGATACATTGTAGATTTATCATAACAGCATGGAAGTTCAAACTTATCAGGATGTGTTGAATCTTTGGTAAAGTCAATAAAGGTCGCAACTGTGCTTGTACTTTGAGGCAGGAAGCCGCGACGCATAACAGTGTATCCAATTTTTGCGGCCTTTTTATCAACGATTTCTTCTCCTCCACAGAAAGGGCATGTATTTGGATCTTTCGGTTTTGGTTTCTCGTAGCCTTTACGCCATCTTGAACCTTCAAAATCTTTGGTTAATACCATAATCTTATCTTTCAGACAAAATAAGAGTGGACAGAAATAATAATTAGGCGTTGTTGGATTAGTTCCATAACGTAAGACTGTAATAACTTCACCTATCATTGGTGGTTCTGGTTCCCCTGGTCTTAATGGAATCTCCACAAATGTTAAATCTTTATCATTTTCATATTCTTTCAACATACGTTTATATTCTTGTTCAGACAAACCTACAGGCTGGCGATTCGCATTTGATTGACATTTACGAGAATAATCGTTATCACCTTTGATACCTGCTTTGAATTCAAATAGACGTGGATCAAGTTCCTTGAGTTTCTTAATATACCAGCCGGCTGCTACGAGATCCTTGTCTTCATCTTCTCTAAATACACGCTTAGCTCCACCTTCTTGTGTAATGCTGCCCCCAGAGAAGTCATTGTTTAAATACATTGCAAAATCATTATTATATGATTTCTTTGGAGTTGGTTCAGCCACCATATCACTTCCAGAACTATCAAGACCATAAAGATCAAGATCAGATGGCTGAGCTGTCGCTGGAGGAATAATTTTATTAATTAAAGTTCTTGTCTCATATTCATCATCCTCTTTCTCAATCCTCAATTGTTCAATCTTTGTAACAGCAGGCTCCATCTTCTTTATTGCCTGTTCAACATCTTCTTTGGCAACGGTTGTTATATCTGTTGTTAAATACATTGATAGAATTGAATAGATTCGCTGTAAATGTTTAATAGAGGTACAGCGTGTGATCTTAATATTATAAACAGGATGTTGACCGAATATTGCAATATCAATACCAGGATTATTTTCCTTACTAAAAGTATGTAATTCAGGATTGACAAGAACATACGAATCATCTAGTTCAACATAGAGTCTCAACATTTTCTCAGCCTCTTCAAAAGTCAAATTAAATTCACTCGCAATTGCTGGAATTACATTTGATTTAATAGAATGTACTTGGATATATTGACGAATAAACGTATAAATATTATTGGGATCATCTGCATATTGATTAACGGCCTTATAGCGAAGTAGAATAAGAGGTTTGGTTTCTGGATTATAGTTCTTAATTTCCTGGAAGAAATATGAAAAATGCTTCAACCGTTCATTTAAAACTTTGGAAGTTAAATGTTTGTCTTCACGTTCAAGACGAAGACTAAGAGTAAGACTGACTTCATTAAGGGCGATTTCGCGACCCTCCAAATGTGTATTCTTCACACCTTCAGCTAATACTAGATCCAAATCGCGAAGATCAGTCTTCGGATCAATTCCGTTTCTATGTTGTTTTGATGGAAGAAGTGTCACAAATGAAGAACCATCATGGAAGATCTTCACAGTTGCATACAATGGAGGACTGCCTGCTTCCAAGCCCTTTGTTAAAACCTTGATAAAAAGGAAATCACTATGAGGATCCGGGTTTTGTTCATCCTTCCATTGAAGAAGAAGACCAGGGTGAGCAATATCTGGAATTGGAATAATTCCTTGCACATGAATCTTCGTTATAGGTTCATCTAGAGCAGATAAAAGACGCATAAATGGTCTTCGCTCATTTACATTTGCATCAAAAAAGAGTTCTTCAACAGATTTGAATGGAGTTATATAGGAATCTTCGGACTTCTGTTCACCTGTAAAATCTAGCCGAAGAGCTAAAATATTATTCATATTAAGATTTACAGTAGGAACATCATTTTCAAGGAGATCTTGTATTGCAGCCAACATTTTATTGTTCACAATCATGAATTTTTGAAGCTGTGATGCATCAGCAATGTCTTTTGTGGATGGTATATAATTATTAGGCTGTAATGCCGGAAAATACATTTTGAATCTACCAATCCAATCACGATCAGGTACTGGTTGTCCATCATTGAATCCAAATGCTGCGAGCATATCAGCTGCACAAAAAGCAAAGAAAACGGGGATTTGACCAGGATAAGCATCTTCTAAAACGGAGCGTCCACGATTATCGCGTGAAACTGCTCTTGGTTCACCAAGAGTATCAATAAATTGGCTGTCTAGAGGTGTTCCTGGTTTACAACGGAATAATGGTGATTTTAAAATAATATAATCCGTATCTGATCCACGCTCATATTCACTATACCATTGGTTATCTGCAGGCATATAAAAGTCTTTTTCCGATTCAGTGGAGTTACCTTGAACAGTAGCTAAAAATACCTGATCAGGAATCCATGAATTAGATTCTTTCTGTTCAAAGATTCGTAGCTTAAGCTCATTAATTGTTGTAAAAGGATAAACATCATTTATAATGACATCCTTAAATGACTTATTATCATGTGACCAGCATTTAATTGTGATAGAAAAAGGATCCAATGAGCCCAATTTCTCCACATTTTGGAGAACCCTTTGAAACTGCGGGATTTCACGTTCCATTCTACTGCGTATAAGTCTATTTGTTTAGAAGGCGATAGACGCTTTTCTCAGAACATATTACCAATTTTAAATATATTATTAAGACCAATTGATGGTTCAGCCTTAGCATTCTCTGCATCTTTTGCCGGATTATAGGTGGGTTGATCAGTAATACTAACTCCACAATATGCGACTGGATGTGCACGGAAGTCTTGATGGGTATATAAATTCATTGCCTCTGCTTCACGTAAAAGCCATCCAAAATTATTCCAGAATTCAGGTTCATGACCAACTGACTTAGTAATTGTATGAGCCAGCTCATGAATACCTACAAACATCATTACTTCCTCACCGACCAAAGATTCATCAGGACCATTTCTTTGACGCAGACAAAGATGAATTGATTCACCCTTATTGACTGAATAAGATGTATGTTTTGCATCAGGTGTGGCCTCTAAAAAACGATCAGGATCAGCTTTAAAATTCTGTGCCATACGTTGAACCTGAGGCTTGGCAGGATACTTGTTTATCAATGAATCACATAGCTTTCCCAAACGAATTCTTATTTTTGCTAAAAGATCTGCAGCCTCCTGTTTATCGGCCATATCACGAACCTTATATGTACGGCCGTCAACATTTGATTTAACACTTACAAGTGGATATTGACCTGTTAGCATTGATGAAAACCATGAACTAAGTCCGCTCATTTTCCTTCTAATTGATCTAATAGAATCATGAATCCAAATATCAGTATTGGTCCAGAGCCGGGTGCATCTAAATATTTCTATCAACGTCTTGCTGATTTATTAGCCTTTGATAATACAAGAGTCAATCAGATTCTTGAATTAACACAATATAGTATTACATATTCAATTAGTACAATTATTCTTGGACTTATAATGAATATTACATTTCCAGCATATGATAATAAAATTACAACATGGCGTCTTTTTGGTGAAATTATTATTGAATTAGCAGTATTAACTATTGCAGTATTTTACATTAGAAAATTAAATCAATTAATTCCATTTATGTTTCATATAAGTAATGGAACAAGTTCATATAAGCCATATATGACTACAGAATATCAGGGTGAAATTGCATTATCAATCATTTTTGTTGGTGTACAGTTCAGACTTGTACGCAAATTAGCGTTGTTTGCCCAGCGTTTAGCGCAGATCTTAGTGAGAGATATAGAAGCAAAGAATGAATTGGAGGCAGTTATTCATAATGCATTAGAGAATGTTGAAAATGATTTTAAGAAGGCGGCTAAACCACAGTTATAAGGTTTTACAGAAATTAAATAAATAAATACTTAAATTATGTATTTTAACATAAGTAATTAAAGTATTATAGGTAAAAATATATGTAATATAAGTTTAGTTAATCTCCAAGGGGCGACGGTTGAAGTCAGGTTCAATAGTGGAGTTATTGAAGATAGAAACAGCGACCTGAGGATTGGGGGGCTCAGAACGGAGCTGTAGATTAGCGTTCTTCAAGCTCTGACCGACAGTGTTGATACCAACAAGAGCGCCAGCAGAAAGGAAGTTAACACCCTTGAGTGAGCCAGGGCCTAGAGGATTCTGCTGAGCCCAAACAGAGTTAGTATCACGAGGGAGGAGCTCAGAAGCAGTGAGCTGATCACGAGGGTAGCAACCAGCAGGGGCAGCTGCATCACCGAAGTTGGCAGGACCGGACTCAAAGCCCTCAGAACCAGATGCAGATCCAGAAGGATTCTGGAAGCCAGCCATATTACCAGTAGCACCAGGAACCATGTTTTGTGCGGCCTGGACAGCACCAGGGACATCCATGGCTTGCATCTGTTGGCCGGTAGCATTAGTGGCTGTATTACCACCAGCGATGGTCATTTGAGGTGTGCTATTATCAAAACCATCACGTCCCATGCCGAGAAGACCGGGGTTAATCAAATAGATTGCAATCAGGACTAGTGCAGCTAAGCCGACGAACATAAGAATAGAATCAGTCTTCATTGTCTCTGTTGTAGTATGAGTGGATTTTTGGCTGACTACAATCTCAAAAATCAGTCAGAGTCTGACTCGTAATCGGTCGTAGCCCCATCATCTTCATCGGAAGAACTAAACATATTTTCATCCAAATCACCGTACTTTGAAATATAATTTGTCACTGCCTTTTCCAGGCGGAACTTAGAGATCTTCATTTTTAACTTTGCCTTCTCAAGACGTTTAATGGCTCTTAACTTCTCATGGGAATTGAGCCGGAGAAAATCATTATCTGATAGGTTACCCGGTATCATACCATCCACATCAACTTCCTCCAAGTCATCACCAGTGTTCAATTCAATCTTAGGTTCTGCCCGTGCATGCCAAATAATATTAAATGCATTACCAGTTATCTCAATTGAGTTGGGTGTAAATGTCCAATCACAAGTCCCTGCAAATTCTTGTACAGCCATAAAACTATGCCGTGTAATACGAATCAATTGTGCCGGTGTATAACTCTTTGCGAATTTTGAACTATGTACCTTCAAAAAGGCTCCATACATATCAAGCAAATATGATGATATAAGTGCCGGGGTAAAAACTGTTTTCTGTAATAAATCAGCTGTAGCTGTTATTGTTTCATTATATTCCCTGGATTTGGAAATATTAAATTTAAATACTGATATATTATTACCAGATGCATCACGTTTCTTTTCCGCTGTTGGATTACTAAAGCTCCATTCACAATCAGTCATTCTGCGCTAAAGGACTCTTGTTTTTAGTCTTTTATAACACAGTAGCAATGAATAGTTCCCAACAACAGCAATCAATAAAATCAGCCTGGTTGCAAAAAACAATTGAAAATCTGGTAGTTAGTTTCAAATCCGAAGAGACTAGACAATGGCTACAAGTATTTATTGTAGATCCGGTCATTCAATATGTCATGGAAAAGTCATTTCCATATGTTATAATTAGCATCATAATCATTGCCGCAATGATACTTTTAACAGTTAGCACATTCCTTCTTGTCTTTTTCAGAACAGGTAGTTCAGGATGTGTGCATTGCGCCTCATTAAAAGTTTATTAAAAGGGTAGTAAGTAATGAATAATAATGCCCTGACAAATCAATCTAATGCAATAACTAAAACTGCTCTGCCACAAGATTTCAATAAAATGGTCCGCCATTACGTACATTTTGATGGTTTAACCAAATCCTATCAGCAACAGACCACTAATGCACGTCAAATGAAGGATACATATGAAGAGAAAATTATTAAAGCAATGGAAGATTCTCATATGACTAATGCTATTATTCAGATCGTAGGTGGGAAAATTGTACTGGAAGAGACTACGCACCCGGCACCACTTAATTTCATGCATCTTGAGCGAATGTTACATGAATATTTCCAGGCAAAGGGGAGTAAATATCCAGATGAGACTGATAATATTTTGAAATTTATTAAACAAAATCGCAAATCGGTAACAACTCGTAAATTAAAGCGTGAAATGGCTATTCCAGTACCTGAACCATTAACGAATGGTCTAAACAATTGATAAACACATAGGACAGATCAAAACAATGGAAGAGATCACTCCAAGAAGACTAGATGAGATTCACAATCAAACTTATCAGCGCTACTTTTTATCCTGGGATCAATGGCTACATCAGATCATTGATCAGTTTAGTGAGCGCCATCATAGAATAGCTGATATAGCTAAAAGTATATGTAATAGTTTCAGTGATACTGGCTATTATTTAACTATGGATAAAACAACACTTTTTAACAAGATTCTTGTCTGGGCCTTTACAGTTGATCAACAATTCTATCTATATTCAAGTCCTGAACTAACAATGAATCCTCCAGCTCATAGAGATTTGCAAAAAGATCGTGAGAATTACGATCATGCATTTAAACCAGAATTCTGGAACACTGTTAAATCCTGGGCCGATAGAGGGGAGGTGTTTGCTACGTTACATGCATCCAGTTATTTCTGGGCGAATTTACCGTATTTTGTATATAGATTTATTGATATGGATCAGAGTCCATATGTTAAAAATTATGATGAAGAAGAGGCGAAGCTGGATGAGGAGGAAATAGATCATTTGATAGAAGAAGGAATCTTGTATAGGGACAAGAAGGGTCGTATCATTTCAGCTTCGCTGCGTGATAATGATGATTAAGCCGCTTGGCAACTAAAAGTTTTATGGAATTCGTTTAAGCACTCCATACATCTTTACGGAAAGGCATAATACCAATATTATCAGCTTCAGTCTTATATTGACTGACCTTCTTGTCAAACTCTAGAGCACCAGGGCTGATGGGTGCACCTTCAGTCTGTTTAGCAGCATCATGTTGGCTTTGATTGGGCTTTGTTCCATAACAATTGACACCGAAACGAAGTTCTGGATTATCAAAGTGACCACCATTGAGTCCTGGCTTTCCACATGCCATACGTTGTCCTTCAGGGCCTAATTGCAACTTATCATAGGTCTCTTGCTGTGTAGGATAGAGTGCAAGCTGTCCTTTAGTCCAGCCATAATTGCACCAGTCTGCACCACCGTCAAATGCTGCCTTAACCTGATCATATGTTGCAAGCTGTGCACCGAGAGCACGACAGAGAGGTTCTGCATCAGTATAAGTATAACGATTAGAACTTACATTGAAAACCTCTTTCTTACCTGGTAAAATGGATTCTACAGATGAGGCTGCCGCCGGAATAGGTTCCACATTTGTTGGAGGAGCATTAGTAACTGGAGCAGAAGCTGCAGTTGCAGCAGAAGGCATTGCAGGGGTCATATCACCACCACTAAAAATATAACGAACAGAATCAGGGATAAATGATTTGATCTTATCATAAAAGAAATAGATTGCTGCAACAATTCCAGCAATTATTACACCAATAATTACTAGTCCAACTGGAAATCCAACTGCATTAGCAGACTTTGAATTATTTGTAATTGTATTTGCCGCCATAGCGCCGAGATTTGTTATACCATTACCCATATTTGCAGCCATATTAGAACCAGCGTTAGCTATATTAGCTCCCATGTTAGCCACATTGGCACCAATGTTTGCTGCAATATTACCTCCTGCATTCGCCAAATTAGTAGTAGTATTTTTAAGGGAATTAAATGCATTACCAACATTATTTATAATGGGTCTAGCCGGAGAATTCGGCAAATAAGAATTCAGAAGGTTCTTGTTATTCATTATCTAGTTCTGTTAGTTATTTTCCTGCCTCAAGCAAAGCCTGGTGACAACAATGCAAGTATTAAAAACAAGTTTTTCTCAATGTGCTGTAAAAATGCAGGTAAACTTACATCATAATATGTTTTACCATCAATAATATTACTATTTGGATACGCTATCCCAAAACCAAATGCTGGTAATTGATTTTCATTTCCATCTGCATTAATAATTAATCTACCATTATTACTATTATAGTTAAGGTGTGCATAATCAATTTCTAGGTTATTCATTTTAAATATAATATTTTTCCGACGATCAAATCCACATGCATATAATACCCAATCGCAATCTAGTAATTCTGATCTGACAGAATTTTCATCAGAATTACTGATAAATTTTACGGTAGATGGAAGTGTATCAGCAATATTTGCGGATTCTTGTTTAATTCCATCGTATTCTCCATCACGAGCATATTTGAATGGCTTTGATCCATTATAAATAGCGGAGACTCTTAGTCCGATATCAATAAGTGATTTAATTGCAAGAGTACCGCTATGGGCTGTTCCGAAGACAATCGCATATTCACCAGGACGACAAGGAAGATTAGTGCGATTTAGAACTGAAGACAATTGAAGGGTTGGTTTTGGAAGATGAAGATGTTTTGGTTCTGCACCTGGACAATTAATTAAAATTTTTCCATGGAATCCATTTACTGTCCAAGTCTTTTCTTCCGAAGAATAATTTACTTCATGAACTATTTCAGATCGTTTATGAATTTTTATTGCAGATGAACTTACAGCTGCATTAACAACCTGTAAATATTGATGGATTAATTCATCTAAAGTTGTTGTTTTATCTCTGTTATGAATATTATTCAAATAATTTAATTTAGCTGGACTGCAATATTTACTTACTGCGTCAATAAATTGTGACCAGGTTGTATTGCTTTGCACATTTCCATAATTTCGCCGAAGTTCACCTCCATCAAAATATGGATCAAAAATTAATATTTTGATTCCGGTTAATTGAACACTTGTAAGTGATAGAATAAAAGAGGCCGTAGCAACACCATATCCAATACAGATAAAGTCATAGATCATTTCCTAACATGAGAAAATTTAAAATATTTGGAATAAATATAATGGCTACTCCAAGTTTGCCCGTGCCCCCTAAATTTGCTAAAGATTCAAGTAGATTATATTCTCTTAGAAATGTTTTAACTGGTGGTGAGGTTTTTAAATTTACTGTGTCCCCTGGTGGTCATAGAATTACAATTATGGCAGGAACAAATGATATTGGTTATATGACAGGAGAACAACTTGAGCAATTTGAAGATGATCGCTTTGAAATTAAGAATATTGGAGAGGCTCCTATAAGAAACTCAGCGAGGGTTAAAACTGGTGCTTATAGAGAGAAAACTGCTTTAGAAAGAACTAATGCTTTTATTCGTAGTCAAGCTGAAAAGGCTGCTAGAGCAAATGCAAATATAAACAATACATTTTCATTTACTAGAATTCCAGGTATAAATTATAATAATAGTTCAAATCCAGAAACTTTTGATGAACTAATTACATATTTCGGTTTTGAAAATGTTCCAGAAAATAAATTAGACTCATTAATTCGTAGTGTTTCATTATTTTTTAGATCTGTACATAATTCTATTAATATAACTATTACACAATTTAATTCAAAAAGGAAAACAACTTTACCTAAAATTGCTGAAAGAATACCATTTAATATTAACGCACCTGCATATACAGATTTTGAATCATTTAATAAATCTGTTATATTATTGAATAGACTTAGAGATATGATTATTGAAAGAAAGAATGATCCACATGTGGTAAGAAAGAATAAGCTTATGCTTAAAAATAATTCAAGCCCTCGTGAAGGAGGTGGTGCTGGTGGTATGAGCGGTGGTCGCAGAAAGAGACAGACTAAAAGAAGATCTATGAAACGCCGCCATAGAACTAGACGCCACTAAAAACTTAGTTTTCATATTATATAAAATTAATAATGTAATAACAATATTAATTTTTATAATTATTTGTAATAGAATATTTTATAAATAGCATAGGGGGAGGGGTCATGGGTTTGCCCTTTGGGCTTAAGCGCAGGTCCCTCATTTAGAAACCATCTTCAACAGTACGATTACCACCACGCATATTCACAAGCTTACGCTGCTCAGGGGTGGAGCAGACACAGCCGCCATCACATGCATAAGAGGCACCACAGCACTCGGGCTTGCACTGATTATTCTTGAACATGAAGAGATTATCAGGGCCGACCTCAAATGCAGGGCCCATTAAGGGCTCATTGGGAGGAGCACTGCGATAAGAGCTAACGTCATTAGTAGGCTTAAGCTTAACAGCATCAAAGGGGCCCATTGCCTCATATTTAGAACCATATCCACCAGCCTCACCAAGGAAATAGGAGGCAAAGCCCTCGGCCATATGATCAGTATTAGGAGCAGTACCAGGAGCACCAGCAGGAACACAACGACCAAGCTCAGCACTATACATTTCATTAGATGCACATTGCATATCCTGGAATCCACTGAGATTCACACCATAAGCCTGACCACCTGTACGACCACCAATAGCCTCACCGCCACCACGGAAACCCTCATTAGCAAGGCCAATGATAGGTCCATAACGAGCATTGTAGATCATGAGGAAACTTGCAACTGCAAGAAGTATAAGACCTGTAACCAAAAAGTGCATACGTGCCATTTCTTCTAATGGCTGCGAATGAATTTATTTGTTTAACTCTTCGTTATTCAGAACCATTCAATGATTTCAACACAGTTGGTGTACAATTTCTCAAATTCTGAACTCCAACCTCAGTTGCATCCCTGACAATATATTTTCTATTATTGTTTTTAACCATGAAAGTGCCGGAATCAGTAACTAAATGATATAGATCCATATTCGCACTATGTAGGCCGGAGTTTTGAACCCATTTATGCCCATAACGATCCCAGAACCAGGTTCCCGATGTCTTAGAATCTGAAACAAAACGATGAACTTTGCCGAGGACTTTTACTTGTTTTTCATTATCATAAATCATGTCTCCAATATTCACTTCCGTGATTTTAACAGCACATTTAAGCGAATTATATACATATGTATCTGCGCTAAATCCAGCAGGGCCCGCATCTGCAGCCGGATTATTTCCTATAATTAATGCCACTGCAGCCGCCCACTCAGCCTCTGCCTCATCACTTGAAACCTCCTCCCAATCACAAAATATAGTTAATTGACCATATTTATTTTGAACAGGCACATTTCTAGTAGTAGTTATAGGACAATATACATATTTTGTTGTATCATTGGTCAAGATCGCATCTGGATGTGATGCTACCTCCATATAAGTCTTAGTACGAGTATTATATACTAAATGTGTTCCGCTAACCATAATACCATATAAGTCATATAATGGTGTTTCTGATCCATCAAAAACAAACATTCCTTCCACTTTACCACCATCTAGAAGTTGCGCACCAATATCTAATTGTGATATTGGGCATAATGATCCATCTGCAAGAATAACTGGTGTATTAGGAGAGAAACAGAAAACGGATGCTGCTCCACCGATAGCTGTTCCAAAACCGGCTGCAGTGATAATTCCAACAATAGTTAATAATAATGGTGTAAAGGGTGCCAGGAAAAAGAACAAAATAATAAATATTACAACAAGAATTAAAATAATTATAATCGCCACCCAAACAATAAATTCAACAGTATTCATTAAACTTACAAATGTGCTTATTGCCAAATAAGTACTTGCACCAATAATACCCTCTAATTTTCCCATTGATGCTCGCAGATACTGTGCAAGACGAGAACTAACTCCTTGAAATAGGCGATATTTCATGTAAAATCCATCAAGATTCTTTGAGAATTCTCTATGTAAATTGCCTAACATGTTGCGAACGGAATTTTGAAGTTGTCCAACTGTCCCTGTTGCTTCCGCCTGTCCTTTGATTATGCCGACGGCTGGTTGTGTTGCAGCTCCTAGTGCCTTTCCTGCCAACCCAGAAAGACAAAAATTAAAATTATCTGCTGCAAAGTCTGCAGCAGAACCATTATAATCAGATGGCTTATATAAAAAGGCTGATAACATAGTTGGCAAATTACAACGAACTTCTGGCCACTTAGCCATAATAGAGTTGCGATCAGCTAATGTCATTGCAAAAACTGTTGCCAATGTAAATCCTATAATGGCAATAGTCAATCTTAAAAAAGATGACTTATTGCCATCTATTTCTGGTTCAACTTCTGTATCCATATCTACTTTGCAGATATCACTTGTTGTTTATGGGCAGGCGCGCCAGCAGTAGCAGTTCGCAAGATCTCAGCATATGAATTCTCTGTATCTGGACTCAAGACTTCTATATAATCTCTTAGATGGAAGCCGGAAGAGGTAGTAATATAACTATGAGATGATACAATGAATCCACGATATACCGTAGGTTTATCCAAAGTAATTCGGCTGGCCCCAGGCATATCAACAGCACGCACAAACTTCTGATCTTTAGAAGACCAGACTAATGTTGATGCAGTAACAACTGTCTTTGGATCTAATTTAACAATATCAGTTGTTAATTTATCAATTATACCAATAACCTTTGCACCATTATCAAAGACATGCCCCAAATCTATATGTGATGCAAGCAAACCCTGTTTGCTAATAATAGTCATTGGATGCATAAGGGCTCCATATTCTTTGAAGTCGTGTAAGGTCGTTGGTGCAGATCCATTAATTGATTTCTCAACAAATTGCGCGGCCTCTATATCACCTTTCTCAGTTTCATCATAATCAGAAAACATGTAGCGTCCTAATGAAATTTTATGATCACTTGTATTTAAACAAACTAGGGGCCAGTCATCTCCATATTCCCATGCACGATCTTTCTCAGCATCAGGATGATCACCTGCCATTACCCATGCTCCATCTGGAGCCTGTACAAAATGATTTGTACTGACTCGTACATGTCCTAGACGAACCATTGGTTGTCCCTTGGCGCTAAACAAGAATCGCGCGGTAACATGGCCTCCATGTGCCAGGCGATCACCAATACACACATTGCTGATCGGAATCATTCCACGTCCATGTACATAAATAGGAGTACTTGGAGGGAAACAGAATGTACTCAGGAATCTGACAAGGGAATTATCTCCAAGATTCTGAACAGCAACAACACCACTAAGACCCATATATATCATAGACATCATTGTTCCATAAACACGATACATAATAGACTTCATTCGGATTGCCGAAGTGCGAAGAGCAAATTGGAATTGACTGAAGCGATCAGTAAATTGTTGAACTATTTTAACAATTCCTCCAACCAAAGTTGCCAACTGAAGACGAAGAGAATTTGTACTTTGAAGAAGAGTTGAAATAATTCCAATAAATGTTGCGAGAGTTTTATATATAGGTGATAATGCACCCGAAGCCTCCTTGTCCATAACATTCTTTATACAATAATCAAAATTTTCTGATAAATTATGTCCAAGTAATGGTGCTGCAGCAATATATTGTGGCTTACAACGATATTTTGGCCAATTTGCCTTTACTTCGGCAATACCTGAAACTGCAACTACAAATGCACCAATAATAGAAGCTAATATTGTTATTATAGCTACACGAACATATGATGACTGTTCTTGTGCTTCTTCTGGTATTTTTATAGTTGCTTGATCCATGCTCCTAAAACTACTATTCATAGTTTATAATTGCTAGGTCTATAAACGCTTTTCGCGTATTTTATGTCTTATTGTTAAATTTTGAAATGTCCATCAACCCAATCACGATCTTTAGAAAATATAGCAGATGCTTCAGGATTTTTATCTCTAAAGACTCGTGTAACTGCATCCAGCTTATGATAAACCTGTAGGGCTCCTAATTCACCTACTGCTTTAACCAATGCTTCATGACGAAGATCATCTGGGAGTCGGAAGTTATAACCAAATGCACGAAGTTCACCTTTCTTCAACTGCTTCGCTAGACGTCTAGAATAACTTTCATTGGTTTGTTCCCTATCTGCATTTGCACTTGTGTTTTTAACACATGTTGCCTTCACAAGAAATTTATTCTTCTTTGGTTTAATATGAACAACCTTTCCCTTTCTTTTAATGAAGAATCCCTCTTGTTTTACTGTATTACTAATCTTCTTGTAAAATGGTTTACGAAGAATAAATCCAGGAGGACATTCTTTATTTAACCCCAATCTTTTACGCAAATTTTTCTTTGTTTTATTTTTATTATTATTACGCTTCCCTTTATTATTTCTAGTTACCTTAGACTTACTTTTATTGACATAATTAATTTTAGTATTACTAAGATTTTTTCCTAAATTATTAACAATCTCTTGTGCTTGTGCTTGTGCTTCAGCTTCAAATTCCATTTATCCTACTATCCGGAAATCTTATTATTTGAAGATAAACTATGCTGAAGATAGACATTGTTCACTCATACAATACGGATAACAATGTAAATGAAGATGTAAAAGTTGTGAGCGTAGTTCATTATCGTTTGCAGTATTAGGCTCATTTAAATGTGCATGAAGAGTTCCAATAAATGTAGTAATTGCATTACGTACTACAGGTGATTGATCATCCAAGACAATAGGTTTATCATAACCAACTGACTTCCAGACACGATCAATTAATTCCAGATATTTATTTAAAATAAGTGGATTATGAACCTTCTCTGATGAACCTGTTTGAAACATATCAATATAAATTGCATTCTTCATTTCCTGCAATGCATCATATAATTCATCTTTATGGGGAAAACTCATTCCATTTTTGTTATTTTCATTATATTCTTCAGCCTCATTCTCACAATGTTCATCTGAACAATAATGATCTATATTATCGGGAATATCCGATTCTTGATCATTTGGACCTAAATAGTCTGGAGCACTTTCCATTATTTTCTAAATAGTCGTGGAATCTTAAATTTAGATATTATATAGCGTATTGAGTTTCCAGAACAAAGATTTGCTACAAGATAAATAATTGCCAGGAAAACAATAAATAGTATTATTCGTGACCACATATTATCATGTGCTATGCCTGGTCCATAATTGGTAAAGCCGGAAGCAGAGCCTCCGGCTGGGGGTAATGGTGGATCATACATTGAATCAGTAATACTCTGTCCTTGCATAACTTGTGCTTTTTTAGCAATTGCTGCAATAGAGTTTGGATCATTCTGAACACCAGGCATTTGAGCCTCAGGGCTATTAATAACTGGTTGTACTTGCTTTGGTACTTCAGTAAGTGCTCGTGGAGGAGCTTCAGCTGTTGCAACAGGCATTTCTAATGCGTTTAAACATATTAATAATAATAATCTATATATATCAATATGTCTGGACAACCACCTCTTTTCCCTGGACCTGATGATGGACGTAGTTCATTTACCGAGAAGCCTGAGATGTTAGATCGCCGTTCTGTTCAAGAATCTATGGCAGAGGCTGCTGCACGTCCTCTTGATTTTGATCCTGCGACGCGTGCAAAATTCATCCGTGACAGCATTAAGAAAATTGTTGATATGTTGGCATCTGATAAGACAGATGCAGACATACGTGCTGAATGTGATACATTTGTAAATTCTTATCCCGAACTTTACAAGAAAATTATCGCAGGTGAAGATCTATCACAGCTTCAATCAATGTTACATATGCTAGATCAAATGGCTGGTGGTAATCTTACTCAGCATCAGGCATCAATGATTGTTGGGACACGTCTTGCGGAGCGCTTCCTACCTCCTCAGTTCCGTCCTTCTCAACAGGGACGCAGGTAATTATTGAATGTGTATCAAAGTCTCTTTCTTCAGGTAAAACTGGATTTACATTAAATTCATAACGTGATTTATAATAGACACTAAAATATTGACAAAATGACAGACTTTTCTTCTGTGATTCTGTCCATAATGGCATTAAATCTACTTTTCCAGATACCCAGGTTAGAACATTAGCTTGTGCAAGATGTAAATAATATATTTGTCTTTCCATTAAGATCTGTCTATTTTCAACTATTTGCTGATAGAGAGGTAATTCATTGATATTATTTTTGAAGATTTTTTTTGGGAATTGACCATAAGTAATTAAATCTTCAATATATTTTATTGCAGATCTAATTGACTCTATTCCACGATATCCCATACCAATAAAATATTGCTCAGAATTACATGGACGGCTAGTAGCTGGTTTATATATTGTCCAGCGACTAAAACATGATATTAAAAATACCAATAATTCCATACTAGCATCCTCAAAATAATCAAAAATTTTCAGAACAAAGAGACCATTTACATCCAGAACAGATAGTCCAACACTAATGGATGCACACAATAATAGAAATACAGATGCTTCTTGAGCAATATAATTATCTGTAAAATCAAAACCACCATCTGCTGTAAATATATTTACCTTCCCTGAAGTTACTACTGTATTAATATATGCTTGACGATTCTCGGCTTTTAAAATATCACCTGTACTATCAGCACCATATTCAATTCTTATTTGCCGATTTTTATTAAGGAAATTCTGGGCACGACGCCAACCTGGAATATGCGGTTGCATAGATTTTAATGTCATTGCATGTGTTGATGTAATCTTTAATTTTGAACGACCTGCTGCGTCAAAAATAGCCTCTATGAATCCACCTGGTCCTTCACATACATGTGCTGTTCTTAAACTAAGACGTGATTGGCGCCAATTAAAGTAATCAGTGAGTTTCAAGATCTCAATCATTTTATAATATGAACGACTGAGAGGATGAATAATACTTACACTTGTTGGAATATAGTCCTTTTTATAGGTATAAACCAACTCATATGGATTTGTTATTTTTTTTGCAAAATCCCATAAATAAGCTGGCCCTAAAGTCTCAATATTATTCTTAGCTGTAGCTAGTGAATCTGGGATTTTTCCCAATATATCATTAATTTCTAACTCTTCAAGATTACACCAAATTAATTGTTCGTATATTCTTGGGGCACCTTTTAACAAAAAATTGGCCCAAGGCGGTTTTTCATGCTGCGAACTCATAATTTATTATTGCCTTTGCGGCTTAGACTCTTGTGCTTATTCAAGAATATTCAACTCAACATCCTCTTCATCCTGTACAGCCATCGCTGGTGGTAGAACTGCAGATAACTGCATCTTAGCTGCAGAACACTCATCTCCCAGATATGTTAATTCCTCCTCGGTCAGCTTGGAATAATCAACCTCATCTTCTTCACCATATTCTTCTACAGGTGCCAATCCCTTATACATATTCACAACAGATGACTCATCCAATAGAATCTGCGTAAATGATGTTCCTCCACGAATAGGCTGCCCCATCATAATATTTGCTGATACCGACTTCATAGGATCAACCTCACCGAAATAACAAGCCTTAATAAGTGTATCCGCGGTTGTCTCAAATGATGCCTTTGCAAGAGGACCAGTATCCTGCTTATTAATACCATGACGATCCATTGACATCATAACACCATTACGTGTCATAATATCAACCATTAGACATAAGTGACGCTGACTGACACCTACCTCCTCAAAGATCTTGGTAAATTCACGAAGAAGCCCTACACGAGCCGCCTCCATTCCCAATTGCTCATAGATATCATGGAAATTTGTACTATATAACTTATTTCCATTAACTGCAGGATGATTCGCTACATCCAGGAAATTAGATCCATCTGATTCAAGAACATATTGAGCCTCAGACTTATAAACACCATCAACCTCTTCCAACTGGCCAAACTCTGCCTTCTGCTTAATGAAACTAACTGATTTAAGACCAACTGAACCACGGAGGATTACACCATTAAGGAGCTTATTCTGGAATTTCTTCAAATCAATCACTGCATCAACAGTGTCAGACATTGGAATACGAATACGCATGATCAATTTCTGCGCATTGTAATCACTGTAAGTGAGTTCAATATCTTCAAACTTGTCACGTAGAATAAATGCGACATCATACATTGAAATATTTTTATTGAACATCTTCTCGCGATCAAATTCAAGACGAATCAACCAAGGACTTGACTTCTTTGGATCCACAGCCTGACTACCTGACTCAAAGAGCTTATAGAATTGAATTAGCGCACGATCCTCCTCTAAAATAGTATTCTCATCCTTGGGATCATAATAGATTGCACATGATTTAGTAATATCACGCATGATTGTTAGCTCAAGCTCCTGACTGACCTCACGTGCCTTATCACGATTATTTTTGTATTCATCGCGCAAATAAATTGTCAGGGAAGTCGCAGAAGGTTCCTTAGTAACACTCAGCAACTCACGCAAACGAGGAATACCACCAGACACCTTACTGTTAGTAGATGCACCAGCAGTGTGGAAAGTATTGAGAACCATCTGTGTAGATGGCTCACCAATACTCTGAGCCGCCAAAATACCTACCTGCTCACCTGGTACAACCCAGCTCTGCCAGTTCTTAATAATTAATACCTCACTCAAAGTATCAAATGCCTTCTTAGTAAAGCGTTCATTAATAATGATCTTATGTGGTGCAAGATAGAAACGCAGTAGACCTGCCCATAGCGCTGAGAATTGCTGTGTCTGCTCCAAAATACGATCAATACCTTCAAGAACATACTTCGGTGTTAGATCAGTGCGATCATCCTTCTTGATACCAAAGCGCACTTTAATTGTCTCAATAAGACGACTCAGATTAACTGGACTTACAACCACATCATTCTTCTGCATCTTATTGACCTGTTCAACTAACATCTTACGATCTTCAAGAATCTGACCAACATATTTCTTTATTGCCTGTTCATCAGACTCACGTTCAATTCCTTCCATAAAGACAGATCCAAAGTTGGCCTCTACAAGACCAAACACCTTCTCAACATCCTGACGACTCATTGATCCAAGATCATAACCAATCTTCTCAATCTTCGTAGCATTAATACCATCTTCACCATACATTGTTTGCACAATATTCATATTTGCATCACGCACCGTGCCATCGTGATGGACAACAATATCTTCCATACCCTTAATCAACTTACGCTGTATATATCCAGTATCTGCGGTTTTTACGGCTGTATCAATCAAACCTTCACGACCAGACATAGCGTGGAAGAAGAATTCTTCAGGATCTAGACCACTGATGAA
>JACCDW010508143.1_pt1 | contig 71550 bp, 54 predicted proteins | sample 7449781 | NCBI WGS metagenome assembly JACCDW01 (sample SAMN15323449, study PRJNA562643) | freshwater metagenome | isolation source: river surface water | place: USA:Blue River Watershed | collected 2017-08-18
AAAAATAGCATTTGTGAAAAAAAATGATAGCATTTAATATTAAATTATATCGGAGATCATAGAAAATGAACGAACTAGCTTTGACTGTTACTTTGAACAACGACAATGCCTTTGGTAATCTTACGAAGGAACAAACCATTATGATCTTCCAAACTTTCAAAGATGCCAAATATAACAAATGTCTCATGAACATGCGAAACAAATATATCACATATGGTATATACAACAATATGCACTCTGCTATCATTTCGCTTGCATTTGGTAACAACAAAAACGACATGCCAAAAATATTGGACTCGCATAATAAAATCAATGGTTGTCTTTCCAAGATCTATGACAGTAATGAAGAGATTCAGGATGCATTTATCCGACTGTTCTTAGCTGAATATAAGGAACTTGTATATGGCAGTCTTCACGTTCCCCACTTTGAGAGAATAGAGACAGACATTCTCGCTATATATGAGAATATTATCGCACAAAATAAAGAATACTATGATGTGTACAATCATTGGCATGATCCTACACATTACATGTTCGTCGACAAGAAATACATGTATGATTTCTACGATGCATTCGAATCCAAAGGCATGAGTGTCTTTGACGAAGAATTCGAAGAATGGATTGATGATTAAATACACATAATACACATAATAAATATAATAAGTCAAATATATATTTTTGGCTATTATCTGCTTTATCCATCATCTTTTTTTGATTATCATATTTTCATAATGTACATAGTCCAACTATTAAATACATAATATTACATATATACACAGAATATTTCAGAGTGGCTCAAGAATTTGCGAAATGGCAAAGGTTTCGGCGTGACTACAATTCCTTTCGAAGAAATTGCGAAGTTTCCAGATGTGGAAATTGATCATCTCGATGAGCTTACTGCTACATGCGATTCGCTCATAAATGATGTCTACAAGGAAAACGAATGGATGAGTGTCTTCGAGCATGGCATTCTTGACGAAAATGGAGATCCTATTACGTTCAAGCATTCTCATGAGATGGAGAAAGAGACAAACAGGTATCAAACAGTTATCAATAGACCTGTAAAAGAAGGTTCGACTAAGCCGGTGATGGACGGAAGTGCAGCTTGCAGGCTGCATAATTTTGTTGATGCTTTAGTGGACTATACGTTCAACGACATCACTCCTCCAAGCGAGGGCATATTTGGTATGTTGCGTAGCTGGAGTAGCTGGGGTAACTTGGTAGGAGGTGGGCAGAACGAGGAGGATCAGACAAATGAAGATACGGGCGATAACAACGAAGGCGACAACAATGAGCATCAGCAGCCTAAGCGAGGAAGGAAGAGAAAAAAGACAGGTCAGCAGCCCAAGATCCGCAAGTCACGAATCCATAGCCAGAGGGGCAAATACGTTGTGACAGGTATTACGTTGCTCAAGAGCATCGGTGGGGCGCGCGAACAGTCTCGCCATATCGACTTCAAGGCTCACAAGGGAGATCGTGATGGTTCTAATACGGACTACGCTATTATCATTCCTCTAAAGAAAATGGGCACATTCTGTGTTTGGGAAGAGAGTCATCACATCGTTCACGCTTGCGAGGAAGTAGAAGAGCAAAGAGTAAAGAAGCAACTAAAGTTCTCAAAGGTCCGAGAGATTCTTGCTAATAATCCCGATTTTACCATTGGGATTGACAACTGCAAGAAAAAGAAGATCAGATTCGGTCAGAATGAGATGTGTGTATTCCTTGGCAACTTAGTACATGCTGGCGCTGAGAACGACACACAGAGTACGGTTTATCGCCTCCACGTCTACGTTTCGCGCGCAGATATCAGCCCGCCCGACAACTATACGGTCGTTCCCGACGAAGTTGTGTGGCATCTTACACAAGATGGCGCATTGTCCGAGGACTTCTTCGAGGTGCCGGAGGAAGATGAGGCTGAACAGCCTCCGCAAAAGAAGGGACCCGGACGCCCTCGCAAGTCTTAGATCTATTCTATAGGTTTATTCTAGAGATAGTAACTTATTACTCAAGACATAGAATAGCCCCAGTCCGTATATTTCAATAAATATATGAAAAGGAAAATTTGGCCATTGTATCAACATCCATTTGCAATTTATTGCCTCATTCACGAATAACAGTGCAAGTCCCAACAGTCCAATGATATAATAGAGAACAAATGTACTATATTTTTTATACAAACATGACAAAACCACCATGAATAAAAGAGTACCTGATAATATAATATATATACCATCAGAACTACTGTACATGACAAAAATCGTGATGTCTAAAATAACAACCACTATCAAAATAATAATTTGATACAGATTTAATGATGATTTTGAAAAATGTAAAAGAGCAAACAATGTACCAAAAGCTATATTATATGCTAATAAATGTACTGCAGATTGTTGAATTGTGCCAGGTATAAACATCATGTGTGATAGTGTATGCCAAAGTTCAAATAAAATAAAAGACATAAATACATACTTGAGCTGTATGCTTTTGGCTTGAAATAAACAATATATCAAAAATATTACTATTATTATATTTACAAGAGATGAGAATGGTTGAGCAATGATGGTTCTGTATCTTTCACATGTTGAAAAAGGAAATGTATAATTTGTACTCATAAAGCTATGTATTATATATTATATTTATCATAAAATATATAAACATATATTGCATTATTGAAATATGTCAATTTCAAGATATAGATATCATCATTTTTGGGTAGAATTTGAGAAACACGAGGATATACGTAGAGTATTCGAATCAATTTTCAATAAGATTCCTTCAATAGCTAATAAAGAGATACATATATATAGTGTATTTAATTATGCAAAAGTTCCCAAGCCACCTAAAGGACCTAATGAATTGAGAGTATCTTTTTCAGGAGAGCCATATCAAGATGATCCAAAATTATATGATGTAAATCTGAATATGGAGGAAAACAACATTGCAAAAGGAATAGTATCAGTCCCTTTATTTTGTATGATGGGTCATGAAAATAATTTTTGGCCTTTGTATATGAAACCACGTGTATATAAACAAAAATCACGTTTTTGTGCGTTTGTAGTATCCAATGATGGTGGTGAAGTTCGTAATAAATTCTTTAGCATGCTTAATCAATATAAAAAAGTGCATAGTTGTGGCAGGGCATTAAATAATTGTGACTTTCGTGCTCCTGATTATGGTGATGCTTACATGGATTTTTTGAATAATTATAAATTTATGATATGCTTTGAAAATAGTACTAGACCAAATTATCTCACAGAAAAACTTCAGAATGCATGGAGAGGTGGAACAGTCCCAATATATTGGGGCGCTGTCAACAGTCTCAAATGGTTAAATCCAAAGGCATTTTTGTATTTAGAAGATTCATCAGAAGAGTCTATGATAAGACTAATAGAAAAAATAATTGAACTTGATAATGATGATGCAAAATATATGGAAATATTCAATCAGCCTCTTCTAACATCCAATAAAATACCTGACGATTTTACGATCGATAATATAAGTGATCGAATCAGTAAAGTAATAGATTATAATTTAATTTGATATATTTACAAACTTTGAGTTGTACAACCTATAAAAATGTTCTCTTTATCCAATCCCATACTCTTTGTTTTGCATCATCTTTTATACAATGAAATGTACCCATAACTAATGAAAATGTAACAATTTTTAAGTTTACCAGATCAATGTTGTTTTTTAGTAACCATCTTTCATATATATCTTTTAATTCCTCTCTATATTGTAAACATATATCATGATCATATAAGACACAATCATATCCCAAAAATGATTGATATAGTTTGCCATAATCATAATATACATCACCATTCGTTGTAAAGATATCATTTACCTTACCTTTCATATCTATTAGTTTAAAATTACCATCAAATTGAAATATAATGTTACTAAACCATAGATCACCATGTATAAGTGAAGAAACATTAAATTTATCACATATACTTACATAATATTTTTCTAATGAATTCAAACAAATTTGTTGAACAAATTCAGCATCATTGAATGGATAATCCTCTTGTACTGCAAAACGGTTTATAAGTTTATTTGTATAGTTTTGTTTAATGTCATTATCTGATATTACTATAGGAACATAGCATGCATGTAATGTTTTTACCATTTCAAATAATTTAATCAAATTACATTCCGTTATCATTTTATGTTGATATAGTGTGTAAAATGGAATTCCATTTATATTTTCAATGCACAATTTAGAAATATCATTTGATACTTTCATACTGTTAAAAAATTTTGGGAAAAAAGATATTATTTTTTTGTCTTTAGGAATATTTTGATAAAAATATATCTCACCCTCCATAAATTTACATGAACCTGTTTTTGCAATTATACCATTTTCTATGATTGTAGTGTTATTAGTGTTATTTGGTAGTTTGTTTATAGGATATTCAGGCAGATCATAGTCAATTAATCCCATTATTCGGACACTATTGTAATAAGGGTTTACAGATCTATCATCTATATATATATCAGCTAATGGTTTTCCAAAAATAATTTCATCATATTGAATTTTAAATTCTTCTAGAGTTTTTAAAGTAGCATATCCAATATCAGCAATAACAGAACCTATATTATGAGCATGTGTATGCATTCTTCTAGCAGTATGTATTATAATAGTATGACCTTTAGCTTTTAGTTTGTTTACCATATCAATCATATGATATATTGGTTTAACTGTAGTATAATCTCCTGGAACTGAAGGATATGTTACTAATGTGTTATCTAAATCAAAACATATTCGCATTTTGAAGTCAGGCAATTGATTAGAATATTTAGTTAATTCATCATATGAACCTAAATGAGTATTTGAGTTGAATTTAATACCATATATGTATATATCATTATTGATCATATATTCATATATTGAAGACATATACATTTCTTGAATTTGTGTAGTTTCTGTCATAATCTTCCAAGCAATATCACGAAATTGAGATATGTTTTTAAACCCATACACGCCACAACAATATAAATTATTGATTCTTACTTTTTCTTTACATTGTAATACTCTGTTAGATTTGTCCAAAGTTATGAAACTAAATGCCTCAGAACCTGTAAAATCTTCTGAGTATCCTAAAAATGCTGAATTATATTCTGTTACTAAATTCAAAAAATTATCAGGGAATTCATAAATGTTATCATTATCTATGAATATAACAGGACCATCAACATCAATATTTTGACAACCAAGCCATGCTGATTCGACTGGACCTCTTGTAAAATAAGGCAAATTATGAAAAAAACATTGAATGTCCTTCTTCAAATTGGAAACAATTTCAGCAAAATTATAATTGAGTAAATGAGGTGCAACAATAAAATGCACAGTATGTACATAATAAGGTAAATTGGAAAGTGTATAATATATACTTGGTTTTCCATTGATCATATTTAGAGGTTTTGGAAAAGAATAATCTTTCATTCTTTTTCCATTGCCTCCACATAATATGATCACTGTTAATGATTTATTAAATGAGTTCAGATTAAATTTAATGAAGCTATCTAGTGAACTTATCATACATACACATATAAGGTTTATCTTATATATCTTTTACATATCATATTATGCGTATAGCATTATGTTACAGAGGAATTCATTATGCACCTTTTTATAAAAACGTTGACTATAGAAAATGTTTTCAAAATAATAAAGAATATTTAATTGATCCTTTGAAAGAAAATAACCATGTAGATGTATTCGTTTGTACGTATGATAGTGAAATAAGTGACCAAATGACTAAGGATTTTCAACCTGTTGTATCAATATTGAATAATTTGAACACTTTCAATGATGGAGGACATAGTTCACATAAGATTCTTACATTTACAAAATGTTTAATAAACAATGTTAAAGAATATGAAAAAAAACATAATTTTGAGTACGATGTAATCATTATTGTAAGATTTGATTTAATGTTCAAAGTTAAAGTAAATGAATGGAATATTGATTACAACAAAATAAATGCTTTATTTGAACATGTACATAACTGTGACAATTATAGACATGTAGAAGATAATATTTTCATAGTTGCAAGACAGTTTTTAGATCATTATTATGATGCTGTTTTGACAACATTTGACAAATGTGAAATATCACATAGAATATGTGTATATGTGGAGAGAGAAACTTTGCATTATATTTACACAATAACTCAAGATGATTTGGACAACAAGACCGAATATAGATTATATAATATATGCCGATGAAATCATTCAATCAAGGTAATATTTTGTTTTTGCACTTGTATCTCTTGATTATATACTCCTCCATTAAGTACTATAGCTATTGTTCCTGTTTGGTTGATTATTTCATTGAAAGAAAAACATTTCAAAGCTTGACCATATAAATATTTCCCTATTTTATATTCAGAATTATCTAGAACCCCATCTAATAATGATGTAGATAAACCAAATGTTAATAAATAGGTTGTATGCATGGAACAAGGCCAAATATATTTTTTTGTATCTTTTGGAAGTGTGCTTAATGTATTGTTAATATCTTTTACTCTATTTTGCAAATTATTGAAAAACAGTTCAATATCTTTTTCTGATGAATAATTTATAGGAGTTATATCATAATTTATGTCAGTTGAAATTCTTTCAAATTCAAAAAATATAGCAAATTTCATATGATTGTATGTTTTGTTTAGTTTAAATCCATATTTTAAGAATAGTTCTTCTAAAAATCTATTTTCAATATAAAAAGTATGCTCTGGATTCAATACAAGGTATGATCCTTCTCTAACAAAATTTTCCAAATCAGGATGGTTTATGTATATGTACTTGATGTTATGACGCCTATGTATTTTTTCCATCACATCTAATGGATCATAAAAATGTTCAAAAACATGTGACATAATAATAGTATCACCATCTATTATATCAACATTTTCAAAAAAGTCATTGATTATATGTACATTATTATTTTCTCCTGAAAATTCTGGATCTATGATAGTATATTCCACCTCTTTTTGTTTTAATATTAAATTGCATAATGTTCCACTTCCTCCACCTATTTCAACATTTTTTTCAACATTTGCATTTTGTAAAACAAATGAAGTGAAAACATCATACATTGTATCTCTGATTTTACCATATGGTTTTGCTTTGTAATTATAAACTATTTGAATATCACCTAAATATTGTGTCTGATATGTCTTACAATTATTACACATAGTAATATTGAAAGGCATATATTGATTATTTCTATCATTTTCCACAGCATAACATCCTAGTGGAATAGTAAAATTTTCTTTGAACAATGTTTGAATGTTTTGGGATCTACAAAATATACATTTAGTTCTTTCTATATATGTTGACATATCTTTATAGTATAAATTTGTCCTTAATATGTCTCTAGAAAGCATACAATAATTAATATATAAAAGTTAAATTATAATTTGATTATATGATATCAAAAGAAGAATATATTGTACAAGAAATTGATAAAGCTTGTATTTCAAATACTGTAAATGATTTACTAAGCAATCTAAATCATGGTAAAAGAGTTATATTTACGAAATTTGGTGATGGGGAAGGACATTGTATGTTGTATAACGTTGGTCAAAATTGTGACAATGACACATACACACATGAATTAGGTTTACACCTAAAAACTGCTTTTCTAACATTATGTTCTATGGATGACGTATATCTAGGCAAATGGCATTCAAACAGACATATTCTTGAATTCTGTGTGGGTTCTTTATATGACTATTTTGTGCAAAGAAATATACCATTGAAACAAGTGCCTTTTGTTGATTATCATTATTGCTATCCTGATCAGAATTTCAATAAAAGCAAAGACTTATATGAGTTTGTAAAAACATTGCAAACTTCCAACAAAAACAAAATTGTTGTGAGCAACAAGAATAATAAAAACCTAAAACTCATATTCAAAGGAAATATATATATTGAAATACCAGATAATTCTTGGTTTGCTAATGGACTTTATGATGAAATTTTTGAGAATTTGAATACAAAATTAAATGAAAATCCTGACTCCATCATACTGATAGCAGGAGGCTTAGCTTCAAAAGTTTTGATATGTAATTTGGCATTAAGACATAAATATGCTAGTTTTATTGATATTGGGTCTGGTTTTGATATACTGAGTCAAAATAAGTATACAAGAGTATGGGACACTCTTCCTGGTTTTCATAATTCATTTGAAAAACAATGTCAATATTTTTCAGATTTGTTGCCTGAAAGCTATTATGAAAAAATGATCAATAATGAATTTATTGTAGAATAATTATTTTTGTAAAACAGCTACATACATACCGTTCCACCATGTATTTTTAGCCTGTGGTTGTGGTGTATGTGAATTATCTTGTGTCAATCTAACTTCTTTTTCATATATGATTTTTAAATTTAAATCTTTTATTACATCATTTGTTCCATTTCGAACATAATTATCATTCCAGTCATCAACAACATATATAAATATATCATCCAACACATTAATATAATATTTTAGAGCATTGTACTGATCTTCATATCTGTGTTCTCCATCATACATGTAAATATTGAATTTAGGCAGTCTTGATACATCAACAGAAAAACAATCTTGTTCAATGAAGCTTACGTTATTATCTCCCTTAAATCTTTCTAAATTTTCTAGAAATTGGTACTTTGTTGCAGGGCCAGAAAATTGTGACCAATTATCAATACAAACTATATTTGCTTTATTTCCATACATAACAGAACAAACAGAACTTCCTAACCATGTTCCTATTTCAAGGTATCTAGCATCTTCTATATTCAATAAATTATTATAAAAATGTCTTGTATAAATACCAGACATTCCATCCATGTTTATGATTTCATGATTTCATGATTTCATGATTTATTTTTGAAATACATAGTTCTGCATTATGAAATGCATTTTCAACATGTTCTTTGTAATCATTCATAATCATAAATTTAATATTATCCTTATATAAGTTTGAAAAATTAGGGATTTTATAGAGATTGGTCTAATTTTTATCAAGTATGGAAGTTGAACATATAAAAATTTATTAATATCTGTCTGATTGTATAGTAGAATTATCAAGACCTCTATTTGAAGCTTGATCAAAAAATGAAGGAATTGACCAATAATATTTAAAAGTCATGTCTGTTTCACTTTTATTGATTATATAATAATCTAGAGGAACACCATAATTAGTCTCAGTATTCATATATTTAAGAAATTCAATACATGCATGATACGACCATAATTGAGAGTCTGTACATCTTGTATGAAATTTACGTATGAATCGTATATCATCTTCACTATTACTTAAATCTTCTCTTGGCTGATTAAGAAGTAATTTTACATCAGGCAAATCTCCATATGTTCTATATATTGTTGTATGTATCCAAGGAACTTGATTGATATCACAATAATCACTTCCAATATTAATAACTGACCAATCTTTGTGTTTTAACTTATTGATGCATTTATTTAAATCTTTCACATCTTCTAGTGTAAATACATCACTTTCCAATATCATGAATATCCCATCTTTATATGTTCTTTCTATGTTTTCTAGTACTTCTTTGAAATTCAGATATAAAGAAATTTCTGCTTTCTTCATGCCAACATTACGAACTCTTAGTACTAAATTATCTTTTACATATGCATTCATCATATCATCAGTTATTGTGTGTTTATATGTTGATGATATAAATTGATAATTATCAGTTGACAAAGATAAACTCCTGCACATATTTTGTAGTTTATGATATCTTTCTGGTTCAAAATTTTTATTACATAAAATATATGTTTGTGACAATGCAGTATATGGTCTATAATTAATAGTGTTACGCACATGTCTAGCTATAGTTTTTAATGTATATTTACTACCATAATCAGTGAAAGGTTTGCTGTTCACCATTCTTAACCATTCATCATCTGTCATGTTTTTCATTTTATTGATAATATTGATCATGTCAATGTTATCTTTAATCTCAAAGAAACGATCAGAATTAAAATAATCAGACACTCTTTTTGATCCCCAATATATTGGAATACTTCCTCCTAGAATACCATGTGTAATTTTTTCTGTTATGTAGGTATCTTCTTCTGAATTTTCCATAGTCAAAATAAATTTGTATTTACTTACAAAATCCAGAAATTCAGGAGTATTATAATGTGCTTTCAATGGCCCTCCTATATTATTTTTGTATGATCCTGCGAATGTTACTCTAAAATTCTGCTCAAACAATTCAAAACATTTATTTCTAACATATCCATCAGGATTAGATACTATAACTAATAATTCATTATTTGGTACCTGTTTTACTTCTTTGACTTTATTTTCAATAATATAGCTTTCATCAAATGATGAAATATAATATGGTATATATAGTGGAACATTTACAATATTTTTGTGATTTCTATTGCCATACAAAACACAAGAATACTTGTCTGCATTTGAATGAAGATATGATTTATCTGAAAATAAATATGTATGCTTCCATTTTTTGTGATCAATCATAGATTGCATAACTCGAGTGTTTTCAATTAATATTTCTGCCAAGTTTATATCAAATGTTACAGATATATCAGTATCATAAATTTCAGTCATAAGTTTAATAAAAAATTTATCAGTTACTGCATTTGTACCATCATGAAATCCATCCCAAAATCCATTGAAATATATGTGCATATATATATATATATATATATATATATGATTAATAATATATATAGTCTTATATATCTTCAACTTCTTCTTAAGTCTCACAGGTACATTTGCTATATACAGGTGAGTAATTCCTCATTGTTCCGCAAAATAACTATATGGTGTATGATTCATAGAAATATTCTTTATACATCTTGCCTTTTCATAATCATGATCTTTGAATGAATAATTCATGTCATGATTATAAGCTAAATACCATAATTGTTCTTGTGCATAACCATTTAATTCATCATGGTACATAGCATGATGCAATGTTTGCCAAAATGATAATGGTCTTGATAAAATATATTCTTTTGGCACTATATATTGTGCACCTGGGGATACAGTAAAGTGATCATATGATTTTCCATAATACTTAATACATGCTGCTTTAGTATCTGCACCATTAGTAAAATTTGGATCATTATATATAACTTGATAAAAACTTGAAAACATTGATTCATCATTTATTTCTGTGTTGATCTTATCAATAACAATATTTTTCTCTTCTTTTGTTAATTCAGCTCTCCATCCCACCAATATTTGTAGATGTTCAAATGGGTTTCCTTGTAAAAATACAGTTACATCATCCAAATTGTTGTAGTTTTTTACTATATGGTATAAAAATGTTTCACCTTCTCTGCCCACATTTTTTAATTTAATGCTATTTTGAACAGGATTATTAGACTTATCATATATTGTTACTTTGTGCTTGATTTTTTTTGTCCAGTCAATGTCCTCATTATATTTAGCTACTACGATATTAACCATACGCGAATTTAAAAATAAAAATCATTAAATCCTTATATAAACATATCTATATAATTGTTCTATATGTACTTAGTAGTTGGTTGCGGATTATCTGGAGCAGTTGTTGCAGAAAGAATTGCAACTTGTTTGCATGAAAAAGTAGTCATTGTTGAAAAATTAGATCATATTGCTGGAAATTGTTATGACTACATAGATGAAGAAACAGGAATTCTTTGTAATAAATATGGTGCACATTTATTTCATACTAACAATGAAAGAGTTTGGAAATATATCAATCAGTTTTGTGAATGGACAAGATGGGAACATAAGGTTTTATCTTATGTTGATGACAAATATGTTTGCATACCAGTAAATATAACAACTATTAATGAATTATGTAATCAAAATATATGTAATAAGACAGATATGCATGATTGGTTGAGTTCTAATCAAGTAAAATTTGATGCAATACATAACAGTGAAGAAATGGCATTGAGTAGGATAGGCCATTTTTTATATGACAAATTAATAAAAGATTATACATATAAACAATGGAACAAATATCCTGTAGAATTAGATAAATCAGTATTGTCAAGAATTCCGGTCAGAGATGATTTTGACTGCAGATATTTTTCAGATAAATATCAAGTACTTCCTGAAAAAGGATACACACATTTTGTAGAACAGCTTATTAAAAATGACCTAATAGAATTGAAATTAAATACAGATTTTACGGAATTCAAGAAACATAATGATTTATCTTGTTTTAAAAAGATTATTTATACGGGTCCAATAGATATGTTTTTCTATGACAAGTGTATTGATAAACTAGAATACAGAAGTATAGAATTTATTAGAGAAGTATACAAGCATACAAGATACTATCAACCTAATTCGGTGGTAAATTATCCTGGAAAAGAACATCCTTTTACTAGGATAGTAGAATACAAACATTTTTTGAACCAAAATTCAGATCATACAATTATATTTAAAGAGATAACAAACGATAGTGGGCATCCATATTATCCAGTGCCTACCAAAAAAAATCAAGAACTATATGATAAGTATAAAGCATTAGCAGATAAAGAAGAGAATGTATATTTTGTAGGTAGATTGGCAAATTATAAGTATTTTAACATGGATGAAGCTATTTATAATGCATTACTAGTTGCTGATAAAATTATACAAAATCCATTGAAAAATATGTATATATATAAATAATTAATAATGTATTTTTATATATATCTGTTTAACCTCTTCTTAATTCTCATGTAATGATCTAATATCTACCAGCCATATGATTATCAATGATATTATGTACTATATACTTTCATATTATTTACACCCTTGAAAATTTAAAATGGCACGAAAATATATTAATTCCTTTACTGTAAGTATGAAAATATATTTTAAAATAATAAAATAATATTTTAGCGCTAATTAAAAAAACTTATATAAAGAATATGATTTATATCACAATATAATGGCAGATAAGCATATATTTTCAGTAGATTGGACAAATATGTATACTAAACATTGGTATAAAGTCTTGCAAAAGTACAAAGACATGCATAATATCAATTTTTTAGAAGTTGGTTGCTTTGAAGGAAGAAGCACTGTGTGGTTATTAGATAATATTCTAACACATGCGACATCTAAAATTACTTGCATTGACACATTTGAAGGTTCTATTGAACACCATAATGATTACACATATCGTGATATCATACCACAATTGTATGATACATTTTGTCATAATATTTCTACATATAGAGATAGAGTAATTGTAAAAAGAAGTTATAGTCAAGATGCTTTGAAAGAGTTAAAAGATAACAAAAATTACTATGATTTTGTTTATATTGATGCAGACCACCATGCCTCTTCTGTTCTTGAAGATGCAGTGCTTTCTTTTCCTTTACTAAAACAAAATGGCATTCTTATCTTCGATGATTATAATTGGGGGGAACCTGTTATAAATGGTGAAATCAATCTTAATGTTCCTCAACCAGCTATAAATGCATTTTTACAAATCTATGCAAATAAAATTGAAATTATTGATATAGTCTATAACCAAGTTATTATCAGGAAATTGTAAACTAAAATTTTCTATATTCGCGTTTGTTATATCGTGACTTCTAATATATATCTGACTTTGTTACAATGCAAGTATGATTAGCAAATTATAACTACATCTTTGATTTAATATTTTTTACTAATTCAAAAAGTCTTTCCTCGCATTTTTTCATGCTTAGATTTTCCAAAATGAAATCTCTAGGTCTGTAAGTTTCTAGTTTAGACATAAATAGCTCAAATGTCTTTTCAAGATCATGTTCATTAAAGAAATATTCTCCGCATCTTTCATCCCAGTAAGGAATTGATGTAGCAGCATAATCTGGATATCCAGATCCATGTTCTTGTTTCATGGATGTAACATTCCATACTAATAAAGGTACATTGCATGATAATGCTTCTTGTATACCAAAACCTTGACTTTCATGTGCATCAAGAATGACCCCATATTTTGAGTTTTGTAGATAAGATAGGTAATGATTCTCATCATATCTTGCATCGTAACTAAAAAGAGTGTACTGAATATTTTTTCCTCTCATAAATTGTTCTAGTTTTGATAACTCCTCTGGTGATCTGTGTTTGAAATACAAGAAAACTTGATTCCTATGAGATGAAGGTTTTATTTCATTAAATTTGTCTGTCTCAACACCAAAAGGTAATTGTGTCAATTTATCATATACATGCAAATTATGATGATCAATCATATATTGTGACCAATAATTAACAACCCAATCAGATAATTGATTAAAGATTGCATTCTTTTTCCAATTATTTAAATATGTGAAAAATTTGAAATCTGGAAACACTGAAAAATGAGGCCCGAATATATATACTTTGTCTGGATATTCTATTGGTATGAATGATCCAGGTGATAATATAACAGAACATTTATCTATATCATTCCATTCTGTATATATTTTTATATTCTTGTACTTTTGCAAAGCATTCCAATTTTTATGATGAAATGAGCCATTTAAAAATATGTTCATGATACTATAATAATATTTAGTCTTTATATTGTGCATATCAATAAATACACCTGTCATTTGAAAGAAGTTTGCTGCTTCTGCGACAGCTTCCCATTGTATAAATATTTGATAAATGAAATACTGCACATGACATCATCTTTAAATTTCAAGGATGGTTGTAAAATGTACTCAAGAAAATCAGTTATATTCATACTCAAAATATGGTGTTTTTGCAATTATATTTTCAAAGAGAGAGATTTGAGAAAGCTATTTTGCCACCATTACCAATATTGTCATACAATCAAATAATTCATACAGAAAAGTCTTGAATTCTGACAAATCATTTATAGGTCTGCTTGCAAAATCCATCTTCTTAATAAGATCATAATAAAAATAGATTTAAAGATTATAATTGTAATACATGCATGGATACTACTGATCACGAAAAAGAAGTAAAAAATATACATTCAAAATTAAAGTTTGAATTTGGTTCTTTGCAGGATGAATTTCCCGAGCAAGTAATGACTGTTAAATATCTCAAAGGTCATGAAAAGGTGTTAGAAATAGGTGGCAATATAGGAAGAAACAGTATGATAATTGCATATATTCTAAATCAGCAAGGTAATAATAATTTTGTGACACTTGAGTGTGATAAAACAGAAGCTTCAAAACTTGAACATAATCGCGACTTGAATCATTTCAAATTTAATATAGAAATTTCTGCATTATCTAAGAGAAACCTGATTCAAAGACAAATGAATACTATACCAAGTGATAATGATATACCAGGTTGGACAAGAATAAATACTATAACATGGGAAGAATTAAAAAATAAATATCAAATAGATTTTGATACATTAGTCATAGATTGCGAGGGTGCATTTTTTTACATTTTATATGATACACCTGAGATTCTTGATAACATTAAATTAGTAATTATGGAAAATGATTATTTTGAATTTGTTGATCATAAAATTTATGTACAGAACATGTTAAAAGAAAAAGGCTTTGTTGTAGATTATGAAAAAGATCTTCATTATCAAGGCTATCACAAGGACTTTTATCAAGTATGGTTGAGACCTTAAATAATATATATCAGCATATTTTATAATGCTGTATATAAAGAATTAAAATTTCTTTCATATAGATGGACACAGATAAATACAACATTCAATTTTATTTGGTTCATAACAATGATTATCAACGAAGACAAAGAATGGAAGATGAATTTAGAAGAAATAATTTAGATAATACAAAAATAAAATGGATATTGAAACCAGAAAAGAATGATATAACAGATGAACTCAAGAAACAAGTATTGAAATCAGGTTTATCAGAAAGTAATTATAGTATGATTGACGCATATAATTTACCTTCAGGAGTAATTGTATGTACTTTGAAACATTATGCTGCATTAAAAGATATAGTAGATAATGGATATGATTATGCTGTAATAATGGAAGATAATATGCAATTTAAAGGGGATGTTTCAAAAGCAGTTGAAATATATATTGAACAATTAAACAGACTATATCCAGATTGGGATGTAATATTTGATCGTGATGGTTGTGATTATATGGAACAACCATTAAAAGAAGGACAAGTAGTATATCCAAAAAAGACTGAAAGGACAGAAAAAGTAGGCGGAGCTGCAAAATGTGCACAGTTTTATCTTTTCACAAAGAATTGTGCAAAGAAAATGTTTGAAAATTATATACCATTCAATCAAGCACCAGATGCGTATATGTGTGACTTATTTAGAAAATTAGATATCAAGGTTTTTTGGGCTGAACCATCAAATGTGGCAACATGGCATCATGTTTCAACAGCCTGGACTTGAAAACAGCAACATAAATATTCTTACCATCATATTCTATATCATATGCTGTATAATATGCAGATGAATCCTTTAGATTTATTACACAAGTGTTTTTTTTATTTTCATACATATACCACAATGAAATATGATCATTACTATAATACATTGATAATAAATTGATATCTGAAGATAAGGCACATAACCACCATCATTGTCCTTTAATTGTCTAAAAATTTATTCCTCTATAGAAAGTCTCCACATACTTTCCTAATCATTTTATGATCATCTATTTGATCCAGATCTCTTCAGTTTTTCATGAGAGCACCAGAATGTACTCTGCTTTTCAAGCATCAGAGAGACTGCAAAATTGCAACCAAAGTATCTAGGTCTAGTTCTGATGTTGCTCCGCGATCTATGGTAAGACATGCTACAGCTTGCTGGAAAAAGGTGTCTCCAGCCTCTTCGATCTCTCTGTTATTACAATACGCAATCACATCAGCAATAGTATCCTGATTCCATTTGTGGTTTTGTCCCTTCTCCATATTCTTGAGCAAATACTTCATGCGATTCTTATGCTGCTTGCTAGACCGATGGCTAAATTCTATTGTCTTCCTGCCTACACCAGAATGTACCCTCTCTTCCTCAGCTCCTGCAAAATTATTCACAAGATCACTACCCCTACTAGCAGCTCCACCGGTTGCAGCTCCTCCGGTTGCAGCTCCACCGGTTGCAGCTCCTTCGGTTGCAGCTCCTCCTGTATTGATGCTTCATCAGAATGCATACTACTTTTATTGACATTGCAAACAACTTGCATGATGATCGATTCATACCTGCCATTCCCTCATCTGCGCCTCGAATTCTTTCCGATTCCATTTCAAGTCGCGAAAGACGCCGATTTAGGTCGTCGACCTGTTTTTGAAGCCTTGTGTTATCCTCTTGCAAACCCTTGATCAAGATGTCTCTCGCCTGATCATCATCGGGATTCAAATCCGACATACTGGGAGCTTTTGAATTGCGATCTCTTTCCCGCCAATCTTAACGACATTTTTATAATTGACGTTGGAGATTTTTATTTTAATAACACCGCTTACATCCTAAGCAAACCCATTGTGCCACAACTTGACGCCACGAAAGAGGTATGAAAAGAGGGCGTCCACCCAAACCTGACAAGTTGACTAATTCTGAAAAGGCAAAAAAGTATCGCGAACGAAAAAAGCAGGAAAGCGAAAAAATTTCCTCCGAGTTGGCTGCCCTCAAGGCTGAAATATGCAACCTCAAGACTGAGCTGGCCTCATATAGGATGAGATACGAAGCATGTCATGATGAGCTAATGGCCACAAGGCGAGTTCTAGAGATTTTGAGAAAAAACAATGCAACAAAAAAAGTGGCGATTCCAGAAAACAATTCTTCGACGTCACCAAAAAACTCAACAAAGTGACGTTACTAAACAGATAAGAAAGTGTCGTTGAGGAAAATCAAATCATTTCAGAATCGTCACCAAAAAATAAGCTGCTTTTTAAAATGGATATATTATGCATCGACCATACGAAGAATGATCAGGCTCACATTCCCGCGAGAATCTTTATTCTCCTCCAGCAAAGGAAGACACAGCAGACAAGAAGAAATTTGCACCAAAACCAACTCCAAAAAGACATCCCAATCCCATCAACACAATGCCGCCTATATATCTAGAATTATCTCTTTCGCTTTCTTCCTTCTTGGATTCAGATTGAAACAACAAGATTCCTGGAATGAAAAATATTAGAGCAACAAAGATGAAAAAAATGCTGACAAGTGTTGCACCCAATCCAGCACCAATTCCAAACTTGAATGCATCACCAAAAGTACCCCTTCCCTTCATTTTGTTTCGCATCTACCAATTCTACATATTGGACAGAAATTTAAATAGTTTTTTTTCAACGGCAAATTTCAAAACCATGCGCCGTCGAAACAGCGAGGCTGAATCGCCGCCGAGTCTTGAGCATACGCCTTCTATACTGAGGAACGATTCTCAAGAAGTATCCTGCTCTCAAGTATCCCAATTATCATCAACCGGAATGTCAGAGGATTTGAACGCGGCCCTCACCATAATTTCTCCTTCTTCTGTCGCAAGTAGTTCGGCTGCTGCTACCATCGCTTTCGACACGACTACGACTACGCTCGACCCTGTACCACCTGTGAGATGGACAAGGTCTTCATCACGAACCACCGCTGCAACTACTGCTACGGCTGCATCATCTGCAACCATGGCCATGGCTGCTACCTCGACGCCGTCAACGCCTCCCATACTGAGCTGGGGCAAAGTATGCGTAGTGAAGAGGCCTTCGACACATACGAAGCAAAAAGAAGTTAAGCTTTATGCTTTGCAGAACACGTTCTTTGCTTATCCTGTTGACACAGATGCTGAGACTGCTAGCGAGATAGATTCCAAGATCCAGCGCGTAGCACAGAACTTCGAGATCCAGAGATATGAAACTGAGATCATGACTTTCGGTCTTCCTTTTGAAGTAGAAGCTATTGGTTGCTTCACCGATGGACATGGAAACATGGCCAAGAAGTTCACGATTGCTTCCTCTCCAAGCAAGAGGAAGCGCGGCACCGTTTCTTCGTCATCATCGAGCGCAGGATCATCATCCGATGATGAAGAAGAGGCTGTCGCAGCAACAAATGAGCCTTCTAGGCGCACTGTCACAGTCAAGAGGAAGAAAGCTTAGATCTACTTAGCTTATATCGAACACACTATTTTCTTCACGTACAAAAATGCCAATTAGAATATGCACAAAATGTTCAACAGATTTGATCTTTCCAGTTAGAGGCAAATCCAATTGATTAAAGCATGTATGTGAAACTGGGAACAAATTGACGTTCGGATCAATTGCAATCTTGTACAACTCTGAGTGAATTCCATATGATCCAGTCCAATGGAATAGTACATTCTGTTTGAAGACATTAAAAGATTTCAAGTTTGCATAATTCTTCTGTCTACGCTCATCATTATCTGCAATTGTGGTGTCAAATCTTACATATAAAGATTCGTATTCACTCTTTTTCATGTTAATCATGATATACTTCAAAAATCGGTATGCCTCAGCCCTGTGATCTTGTTCATTGATATCTTCAGGATTCTCGTAATTATTATATCGCAGTTGCAGACAATCAAAAATCTTTGCTTTCAAAACCTTCTTACTAAGCTTCGGCATGGATAACAGTTTGTCCAAATCATACATACGAATTTTGCTATTAATATTGGCAAACTTGCTATAGAATATCTTCTTCTTAATAAAGAAGCCCTTGCAGAATGCAGCAAAATGTTCTTGTTTATGTGTATAAATTGTTGGGAAAATCTCTTTGACTATGTATGCAGCATTGCACTTCATGGCATTATAATATTCTGTACTCTCTTTGTCTTGGCCTGTATATTCACTTTTACAGTATTGTAAATAATCCTGATATCGATTTGCTCTGTCGAGATCTAGAATGAAATATAAAAACTTTTCTTCATCTGATAAATTTCCATGAAACATCAGATTTGCCATATAAAACATTGACAGACTAAATGTGAGATAAATTTCGATCATAACGAAATATGCTAATAATTCACCTATAAATTCAGCAATATCATCTGACTGAATATTTTTTGAATTCAAAATGTACCTGTCACTACCAAGATAAGCTGGTTTAAAATATGTAGTTTGCAACTGTTTTACAATGTTATTGAAGAAATGTCTTGTAACACCACCATCATCAATACCTATACCTACTTTATATTTTATGAAAAATTTAGCATTCAATAATATGTTCTTTCGTTGTTTCCATATGTCAAATAACATATTGAATTCATTGCCATTTTCAACATCATGTATTGCAATTTCATCAGACATTTGCAATAAATATTTGTTTTTTAAATATTTACGTATTTTTAAGATCCTATTTGGTTTATTGTATTCATCGACTGCGGAACCTTCCACGGTTTTTACATATATCTTTTGTAAATTCTTTAACAGTTTTTTATTTGCAAAAGATACTTCATTATTCTTGTGTTTGAATATAGTTTCTTCATGATCTTTCAATTTAGGTGTTACATCAACTGATCTATCTCGCAGCATTGAACTTGGAGTGTCAGTTACTGTGTTTATTTTGTATTCATTTAGGTGAATATCTATGTCACTCAATGCATGTTCAAAGCTATAAAGATTTTTTAGGTAATTATATGATACATTATAATTATATTTTTCACGTAATTTTAACAGACTTTTGATAATATTCTTAAAATACACGGCAAGCTTATTCTGGTCAGGACTCTTACTTTCTTTACTATAGACAGAAACGTCTGGAATAGAATCAATGGATTGCAAAGAATCCATGAAATCTGTATGCCAAGCAAAATTATCATGTAGCTTTTTATTTGGAAAAATACTGGATAATAATCTGGTTATTACGTCAGTACCCGTTGACTCATCAATAATCATAATGTAGTTAAATTCTCCTTTCCTATTGGGAATATTACCGAAAACATCACATTTATCATATTTTTTAGTCAGTAATGCCTTCAACATGTTCCTAATATATATAACATTCTCCTTAAAATATGGATTATCTAAAATTGGGAACAGTAAAATACTATTATCACAATGCAAATGAGCAAAGTTGATGTAGTTGTTAATTTCATATAAAAATACTTTTAGATCAAGATGCATATGTTCAGATGATTTCAATCTATCAAATAATACTTTCATAGATACATACCACAACTCATCATATTCATATTCAACATCGCTATCTTCTGTAAAATCTTGATAAGTATAAGGGTATATGCCAAATATATGCTCTATAAATACATACATCATGAAGTTAAATTTGTCTGCAGTCTCTTGTAAATTTTGGAATTCAGCAATATATTCAGTTATGTTGTCAAATATTTCATCATCGCCACCTACAAATTCTTCCATTTTGTATTCATTATTATAAAATACATTATCTTTCAATGGTTCCTTATTATTAGGATCAAGTGATCTAAGAAAATAAATGTAATCAATTCTTACTATATCACGAAGAATCTGGTCATAAATATCTTTTCTATAATCCTCTTTCACCAATGGAAACAAAATATCCTCATATATATCAAGCTTCAAAACGTGCGCAATCTTCTTACCAGATTTATTAACAATTCGCTTGATTTGTTTTAAAAAGATATATAATGGCCTTTCTTCCATTTTAAGACTTGTGGAAATATATGACATAAGCATAAGGTACTGAAATGGATTATAAAACATTTCAGTATTCTGATGTAATTTTAATTTTTCATCTACGATCACTTGACTTAACCATTTTCCAAAAGGTTTATGAAAGAATTTTGCAGCTGCTTCTACACCGTTTTCTTCACTTTTTTCATTAATGATTGTATATATATTAGATAAATGAAAAACTGCACATGACATCAATGTAAGAACATTGACGTCTTTATAGACTGTATCATGAAATTTCAGTGATGGTTGCAAAATGTACTCTAAAAACTCACCAAATTGTTCTGGGTTTTTAATGAATATCTGATAGAATAATGCTAATTTGCCATAGGATCCTTCTTTATGACTGCTGTGATCAAATACATTTTCGTATAGATTCTTATGATCACAGTAAAATAATTTATCCAAAACATTCTTAAATTCTGAAATATCATTTATGGATGAGCCGTACAAAATGTCCATTGCTTTAATTTATTTGAATAAAAATAATTTTACATTTTTAGTTGGGGGATTTTCATGCAATCAAAGGAAATATATAACCCTACTTATATCAATTTATTGCTGAATACTTATGAATTCTTTTCCATTCTTTTTTTGGAATCATATATCCTCTGTTTGTGGATATATTAACATATTTGTTATTTTCTGCAACAGTTTTATAATAACTTTTATATGGTTCTTTAAGATCAGTTATTTTGTATACAGTATTAGATGGCAAAGGAATGTTGATTATTGCTTGATAATATTTGTTAAATTGAATATGTTTTGTTGGAGATTGTACAGACATGCTCAAAGATCGTGTGACAGATTTCATAAACATGCTAGGAGACCTTTTCACAGACCCTTTGACAGACCCTTTGACAGACATGCTTGGAGATGGTAACACATATGCATCTTGTATTTTTCCACCAGCTTGATGTTGTTGTGACATGTATTTTATTATAGATTCCTTGATATTATCCATGTTGCTTTTGAAAAAGTTTGACCTATACAATAATACATCAAAGATGTATGTTACATCATTTTTCAAATATTTATATGCAATGGATTCATGGCTTAAATTCAAATCATTCTTTATAAAATCCATGTACTGATTTTTCATCACTTCTAAGTATTCATGAAAGTTATCATTCTTTTCTCTGAAATCATTTATAATAGAATCTAAATCATCAATTAGAGATTTCTTCAATTCATCAGACAGTTTATGTGCAATAGCAATGTGCTCTGATGGATAACTTTTCAAACTGAATTTAACTTTCTTATTGTCATTAATATCAAACATTCCAATATTGAAGATAAATGCTGTCTGTACCTCACCAGTGCTTTTATTTAATCTATACATGTTGGGACTTAAGCAATCATAAAACAAAAATAGTGTATCAACAAAAATATTTCTGACATTATATTTATATTGATCTGGTCTTAATTTGTATATATAGTTGTCATCTGTTTCAAAAGCAGTCCGCATACTATTTGATTGTTCATCATATAAAATAATATATTTCGGCATGTTAACAAAATATATATATGCATTATTCATTATATGTAAATTCATCATAACTGTCATTTTTTTGTACGACTCATATACATCTGTCTTCAAGTAATTAGGCCAGATAATTAAGGTATTTGTAAATGATATGCTTTTGTATTCTTCGTCTATACCCAAATCTTCAATATTTGTATATTTACATGCAGGAAACTGATCTCTCTCATGTTTTATTTTATATTCTGTATCAAATGATGCATTTGTTGTAAATAAACTATTATATAAATTCATGCCATAATTTTCATCTTCATTATTTTCAGCAGTACATATAATGTATTTTATGTTTGATATATTTAAAATAGAATTTATATGTATCTTGGTTCCAGGAAGCATCAGAATTTGATATAAGCTATCATTGAAATTTATGTATTTGATATTCTTATCAATTTTGAATATGTAAATTATACCGTGTCTTTCTCTCAAATCACCATCCAGATAAGATTTTCTGTCAAGATTATGAATTGCATAATCAATAGACACATATATATTCAGCGTACATGACAAGAATGAAGATAAATATAATTCTTTATCATTTTCAGCATGCATCATTGTATCTGTTCCATGAAATACATATATGTCTGTTTCGGCATAATTTTCTTTACTTTGCAAATTCAGATATGACATGATTTGTTTAAGTCTTTGTTTGATATCAAAATTTATTTCTGATTTGTATGCTATAAAATCTTGCAAACTGGTGTTGAGATCACGACTGTTTAGTGGTGGAAATGCTCTATAATGTAATGAAATATTATTCAATATTCTATCTGATATAGATAAAGGTTGGTATTTATGTCTTTGTAAGTAATCACCAACATTAATAATGGACATTGCAGGTTGAGGACCAGGATAGATATGATAATAGTAATAATAATATGGAATGACTAATTTAATATCATTATAATTATTGTTAATTAGGGTATATAATATTGTATTTTTTGACTGATCATCCAGATCACGAAGAGATGATACTTCAATCGGATAATTTTGATTAGAATCAAACACAAAATATTCTTTGTCAAAATGTTGTGTAAATTGATTTAGTCTTGATAATATTCCTAATATAAATTGATTGTCTTGTAAATTAGTCTTATCTAAACAGTGGTATTTTGGTATAATACAAAAAGTCTTTCTACAATATTCTTGAAATATTAAATCTTGTTTTTCTAAAAATTTTGTAGTTTGAAAAATATCTGAATTCAACCCAACTGTATTGTTCTTAAAATTTATATACATTATGTTTTTTAGCACTGTATTCAATTGCACATTGTCGTCACTGTAAACACCATATTTTTTGTCAAATATTTTTTTTCTACTTTCTTCTAAGGAATATGAAACATTTATATCAAAATTACTGTCTAATTCTTTATATAATGATATACCATATTCGTCAAAAATATTAAAGCTAATACTAGCATTATGCTTGATTCCATTCGTGATTTTATAAATTTCGAGGAGGATATTAAATAATAATATCATATGCTTGCCATAATCAGACATATCAATGTTTGGTTGTGTAGGTAAATTTTTGCATGATTCCTCGTATTTTGATATGAGCTCATCAAGATTATTATCAGTTTCAGTAACTAGTTTTTGACGTTTGTATTGATTTCTCGTATTCATTCTAATAAATAATGGATAATAATTAAAAAATATTTTTTTTGGTTTTTTTGGTTTTTGTTTATTATACATCTATTTACATATCTGTCTTATAGGCAAACTGGATGTCAAGCTTGCACCGCGTGAAGGTGATCTTGTTTCGAAAAGGGCACTTGAATGTAAAGATATATTCATTATCAGATCTGCGAGTTGTTTGTGAATGAAGATGATGCATCATGCACTTCAAGTGCAATTTGCCACAGGCAATTTCTGTTCCGTCATCTTCTTTGTTAGAGGTTGTGTATGAAATAACTTGATTGTTCTCAATTGCATCTAAACAGATGGCACAATCATGCTTTTCAGATGATTCTTCTTGCATATGAACCTCCACCTTGAAAGGTAGATTCAACATGGTCCAAGGAATGTCCTTGTTCATGAGTTTCTTGATTCGCTGCAAAGCTACCATGTTGATATATCTGCTTCTGCTTATTGTGGTCATACAAATGTATGACTTGAACTCGAACATATGCTTGAGAATCTGCGGAACAACAACAGCACGCTCATAGTCTGAATAGTGATCAATGATTGTACCTGTGTTTTTCGAGAACTGTTTTCCACCTTGTGCAGTCATGATGAATCCATTACATAGAATATCAAGATTGTTGAAAGGTGGCTGCAAAGCAGGATTTTTAGGAACAATCACATCAACTGTCAATATTATATCAATTCCTTTTTTTACAAATGGAATGTGTCCTATACGCATATTGATTAACATTTGCTTGACACTTGCCAACACGTGCTGCATATTACTATACATATCGCCATAACAATGGCTGTCTACAACACAGATATCACTGAATTCCTTGATCTCCTTGACAGCCTTAATGAAACTGTCGGCACTATCTTGGCTCTTGAAGCTGATGTCCATGTCATTTGCCATTAACAGTCTTGCCTTGGTTTCGGGAGAATGCTTGACATCCCAATACCTCGTGTTGTTGTTGAACTGTTTGTTGTATTTTGCAGAATAGTATTCCGAAATATACTCATCTCTAACAAAGCCCCCAAAGATAGTTCCTTCGTGCTCAAATCCTGTTTTCTTGAGCGCATCATAAGCTCTGCGCTTCATCGTGATTATGGTGGATTGCGGAACGCGGTTAGCAGACGTCATGTTTGCTGTGATAAACCAATAAAACCAATATTGTCATTTTTTTCCATATTTTGTATAAATCATTACAAATGTTTTCAGTCTTCTAAATATGGTATTACAAAGTCATTTTAATTCATGAAGATGGTATCTGTGATGTATTTTTAGAGTAAATCATACCTTCTGTTTTCCTGATATAGGTACATTCAAATACATTTGGCACCTTAATCCCATCTACATGATGAGTATTACAATAATTGTTTTGATAGACATTAACAAGAACATGTGTTTGTGCTAAACCTAACAATGTACTGAACATAAGATCAATTTTTAAATCACTCAATCCATTATAATATTCTGTGTATAATTCAATATCTGCAGACGTATGAATTTCTACAATAAATTGGAGAATGCTTTTGGATGAGTTCGATGGCTATGAGGACAGGCATCTGTGTTGACATGTTCAATATTCAAATTGTTACTTATCAGTTTGGAATAGATGTTTGAAGATAATTCAGCCAATTCTTGTTTTTGGGGTAAGGACTGTTGAAAACATTAATCTTGAAATTCTTTTATTAAAAGCATAGCCATCACAAAAAAATCATCTAGAATTTTTCCTAGACAATTTTCTAGATCTAGATATTGATGCTCTCCTAGTTTCCTTCTAATCCTTGCACTTCAAATTCCTGACGTACATGGTGAACTCGAGCTTGTCCGGCTTCTGGCTGATGTCCTTGAGATAGCCCTTAACTTCGTCGAACTTAAACTCCCAGGGCTGCATCTTGTTGATCATGAAGTAGCAGGTCTCGAAAGAAGAGATGAGTTGCTTACGGAACCAATCGGCGTCCGTGTAGACCGAAGTATCCGACAGCTTCTCAATCGTCGCGTAGTGGTTGGCAGTGATGGGAGTGCACTTGCTAACGTTCTTCAGGATTGTGTTGATGGCCTTGGATTCGCCCTTCTTGTAAGCGATCAGTTTGTCGTCGTCGGCAGAGGAGTTGGTGAGAGAGAAGATCCTGGAGATATTCTTGGCAAGATCCATGAGCATCTCGTTGTCCTGCTCAAGAGCCAGGATCCTGCTGCGGAGATCGTCAAGCTCACCCTGGACTGAAGTCTTGGCTGCCATGTTCGTGGTATTCGAATCGAATTTCGAGTTCAAGAAAAAACGGCAAGAACTTGAAAGCTAGTTCAAGCAATCTACAATAACCATCAAAATCCATCTTCATTTAAACTTTTGAAGATTTTGCCGTTGCTGAATCTTGATCTTGGAAAAATGGAGGAAGCATCACTCCACCATTCAGGTTCCAACGAAGATTATGATGCCCTTGTCCTCAAATATGAGGATGTGAAGAGAGACTATGATATCATTCAAAACAAATACAAAAAAGCAAAGGAAGAGATAGATTCTCTCAAGAAAAATATCGACGAGTTCAAGCGAGATTGCGATAAGCAAATCGAAGCCAAGCAGAAAGATATCGACTTCTATCGTGAGACAATGAGGAAGACAGAAGAAAAACAAAAAAAAGCACAATATACCGTCAAATTTTTCAGGAAGTTGCACAACATTCAGAGAGATCTCGTCATCGGCAAAATTTCTTTCAATGCTTTCAAAGTACTTTACGACGCAAAACAACACGTAGAATTTCTCCGCGAAAACGTCAGTGACGCAACAAAAGAAAAAATCGTAGAGGCATACAAAGTCTTTCGCTCGTGCAAGACACACTTTTACGTCGACAAAGACTGGTACGATACAGACCGAATGCGTCAAGGCCTAACCTCCAAACCAAGGTATCAACCTCTCAAATTCAAGTTTCCTCGCATCAAGGACGACTTTTCCTACAACGACATGATGCAGGAGTTGAAGCTTATCTTCAGGCTCCAAGATCTAGGTTGGGATTAGATTACGCATCAAGAACCTAGAACGAAGAGCTGCGTGGCGTTTTTTTGAAAATAAAATTTGAAAAACAAATTACGTATTTGTCATATGGAGGCTCAGCAGCCTTATATGACATGTACTTTTCCAGATTTCGTACTTCATTTCCTTTGATATCGTGCAAAAAGAAGGCGATTGATAATGTATCAAGATGTTTTTTTCAGTCATTATTTTTTGCAATCATTTGTAAGGCAATTATGGCTGACCAGTAAAATGCCAAAATCTATAGTTTGGCACGCCTGCCGCTATTCAGCAGCTCCTGGGCGTATAGCAGATTACTCATAAATGAGCTAGTAGTCGTCAGTATTGCATTGATCCAAGATGTAATTGCCGTTTACTTCGACCATCTCGTAGAACATGTAGAAATGCTTATTGTCATCATACATGAAGTGAGTGGGATCATGCTCATGATCCCATAGAGTGTTCTCACCATAGTACTCCAGGATGATACGCTCATACTCCAGCATGTGCAGCATTTCAGCGTGCTCGAAGTGAGGGTAGTTGATGCTTGCATAAAGCAATTCTTTATATTCTGCTATGAGGAGATTGCAGAAAATGTCGCCAACTTCAGAATTCATGATCTCCTGCATGAGTCTTTCTTCTTTTTGCTTGTGTTCAGTAACACGATCATCTTGCTTGTTGTGCTTAGCACAGAAGATAGATACAGTGTTGCTGTCAAATGTATCGAAGTACTTTTGAGTTTTCTCCTTGAGGTCTTGATTGCGTTCAATGTTCACAAACATTGTCGCTGTTCTCATCTGTTTATCACTTGATTGTCGTTCGATTTATCGCTTTGTCTTCTCTCTTTTCCACCAAACATTTTTCTCAATTGGCCAATCATTTTTTCTTCAAATGGCTGAATTTTCCAACAAATTTATTTCATACATTCCTGACTGAATATTATTTATGAAACACAGAAAATCATTCATTATATGATATACTAAAATTATTTATTACATGAAGAGTAGATTGGAATTATCAAATATATAATCAAATAAGCATCCATATCATATATTGACCAGCTCTCTAAATGTCCCGCCTGAAAGAAGTTCGTACAGACAAAATTAAAAACACACATATCATAAACTTCTTATTACATGAACAGCTTGTACAAACTGTCACACAGATGCTTGTAAATGCTTCTAGTTGCTCTGACTAGGCATCTTACTTCTTTTTTTTGGGCTTCTTCTCCATGTGGATATGCTTGCAATCGCGTCCAAATTTGAAGGCAGGGCAAGTGCAAACACGCTTCTCTATATTCACAAGATATGAGGTGCCTTTCTTTGAGCCTTTGACCTCAAATGTGTCAGGGTCTTCATGGATTTTCTTAAGATCTTTTTGAATCTCTTTCTCCTTTTGTTCAATGCGTTTTTCGTAGTAGCGCAAAGAGCTATCGACATCGTCATATTGATTGAGCATATGCCCTAGATTATCACACAAATGCTTATCGTCCGTAATAGCACAACAGTTCCACAATATTTCATCGCAGTTGCTCAAGATTGCAAGATCATTCAGATCCTTTCCTTCATACGATTTGAGTTCCTTCATCATGTCTTTTGGATCTTCATAAGAAGAATCACTCCACCCCTTATAGAGGCATATTTTGACAGCTCGCAAAGCCAAATTATAAGTAATACCAGGGGCGTCATACTCTGGATCCGAGTATTTGAAATGCTTGAAGCATTGATAACAAGTGTCGTTATGACAATTCTCCTTCTTGCATTTTCCAGCATGAAAATAACAAGGCCCTCTTTTTTCGCAACGATTACATCCAACCGGATCATCAGGAGGAAGACAGTTGTAGAAGCCGCACCATTTGCAGGTCCAAGGCTCCATTTGCGTCGGGTAAGAATGAGATGCTTCTTTTTTCCCCGCTTTTTGGCCTGCCCAGAAAATGGAATCATTTATCAAACAAATTGCATTTAATTGCATTGCATTTCACAGTAAATAATACCTTTGTCCTGTCTGGACGAAGAAGCCATCTTCTTGCCGCAGTGGCACCTGCCCCGCAGTTTCGCAATTTCGCAACGGTACTTTTTTGAATTTTTTTTTAAAGGTCAAACGGCAGAATTCGAAATTTGGGAAGTCGAATGGCTAAGCCTCCCAAGTTTGTGGCACGTCACCGTCGCCATAACAGCGATGATGATATAGATGAGGATGAATTTTTGCAGTTCAGGAGAGAAGACAGTAGCTCTTTGTCAAGGCAATCATCTCGCATTTCACAGAGGTCTCTTTTGCCAGAATCGCAACAGTCTGATGATGTTGAACAGCCTCTTGCTCAAGAGTCGCAAGAATCCCAACAGTCCTTTAGGTCTGCGAGGTCTGCGAGGTCTGCGAGGTCCATGAGGTCTGCGAGGTCTGCAAGGTCCGCGAGGTCTGCGAGGTCTGCGAGGTCCGCGAGGTCGGCGAAATCCGAGAGTTTCCAGGCATCCTTGGAATCTCAGGAATCACAGGCGTCGGCAACAGGCATTCCAAGAGAATTCGACTACCTTTTTCGAGCCAGTCAAAACGACGAACAAGTAATTGGATTGGATGCAAACTCCCCTGTTTCACTCAGTATTGGGGTAGTCTGTGTTGCTGATAGACAGGCATCAAACAACAATCCGGAAATCAAGGCTCACTCGTTGCAGAAGACGTTTTATTCGTACCCCAAGAACGCAGAGGATCACATCAAGAAAGCCATAGAGGATCGCATCGAGAACGACGTTGCCGACTTCAAGCTTCAGGGATATAACGTCACAACATACACGTTTGGTCTTCCATTTGCCGTTGAAGAAGTCTGCAATATTTCTCGCGGATATGACGGAAAGACCAGGATGCTCCGTGCTGCAAAGAAGAAGAAGGTGGACAAATAGACATCGAAGATAGCTAGGAAGTGAGCTAGATAGAAGATTTTTCAGTAAGAAAATTAAATATTCTCAACTCTGATTTCTCCATCTGTTTCTCAAAAAAAATCAATATAAAGCTAATCATATAAATGCTAATATACTATGATCATTATTCCCATTGGCATAGATTGTCATCCAACATTTGCTATAAGAGATCATAATATGAGGTTTTTTTCATGGCCTTTTGACTGGGTTGTTACTTATAATGGTGTGGCAGATCATTTCAAAGAAAAATTCTGCAATTTCCTTCCCAAAGACAGCAGTTTAATCTGGAATGACACATATTTCATACATAATAAATTTCCAGATGATGCGGAGACAATGCAAAGGAGAATTGAAAGATTCTTGGATTTATTGCAGACCTCTGATGATGAAATTATATTCTTCAGAAAAAGCCATTGTCCCATACACCATGATGAAATTATAAAATTCAATGTCAAACTAAAGAATGACATCATGGATGCAGAAGAACTACATGATCATATCAAAGCTACTTATCCCAATTTGAAATTCAAAATTGTTTTAGCATTAATATGTGGTCAATGTTTCAATTGTAATGATAAATATCAAACATCAAAAGAGAACCTTTACATTTTTAATAATTCAACAATGAAACAGGAAGAAGTAGAAAGTAAATTTTATGAAATATTTTACAAAATATTTACACCACAAAAACATCATAAAGTTGAAAATACATGTTGATCATCTAACAAAAATATTCTCATAAATATGCTATATAGATCTTGTTTAGTTGGAATATGCACAGGTAATGGTAGTTTTAATAAATTTGCACATGTTGATGATTTTATGATATTTATGTCAGACATAATATGTATATAATATGGCTGATCAACCATGATACTTTCTGCACCTGTCCAAAAGGTTAGTATGGCTTTACAAAAATGTTCTTTCGATTTCAATGTCTGCCGAACATCATGATCTTTGTGCTTTATATATAAATCATCATAATTATCAGCTAAAAGTATTTCTTCAAGAAACATATAGACTTTGGCTTTTTCGTCAGTTTTAATTATTGTACTTCCATCAAACTGTAATACGATTCTTTTACATAAATTTTTGAGAGCCGCTTGTGTCAATTTAGATTGTGATAGTACTTTATCTAAATCATATATCCTAATCTTATCATTGATGCTTCTGAATTTTATATTAAAGATTTTTTTGTGAATAAAAAAACCAGCAAGGAATCTATTGAACTGTCGTCTATTATTATTATATCTGATTGGCACAACATCCTTGACAATTTGTTGAATATCACATGAAGATTCATAAGAAGGTACTTCACATTCTCTGTAATAATAAGCAGCCGATGATTTATATAAATCAAGTACATAATATAAAAATAGTTCTTCATATGTGATCTGTTCCAATGAGAACATCATATGACCCAAATAAAGTATGGACAAACTAAAAGGGATATGTATATTGTAGGATATGAATATTGCCAAGAGCTGGCCAACAAAATTGGCTACATCTGCTGTCACTGTGTTCTTCAAAATGTATCGAGATGAATCTTCTATCTGTGTAAAATATAAATTCTTTATCTGTTTACTTACCATTGTAAAGAAGTAATTTGTTATGCCACCTTGATCAACACCAGGTTCTTTCATGTAGCTAATATTATAAGTCACATGCAGACTTCCTTTTTTCAACACATTCATCCAGAATGTATATAAATATTCTAATTCATGTCCTTTAACTACATTTTGTATACTATAAATTGCAGGCAATGGCTTATACTTTTTGGTGAAATATTTTTGTATCTTGATGATTCTTCCTGTATCTTTATCGTCATTATTTGAATTATGTTGGACTGTCTTCTCATATATTTGACTAAGTCTTGTCATAAGTTGTTTGTCATGAAACTTTGAAAAAGGATTCACAGAACTTGTGACAATAGCTGCGTCAAAAGATCGTGACTTGAAGACTGATGGAGGCGTCTGCAAGATGATATCATTAAGATGATATCTATCGAGATCAATATCTATGTCATGTAAGTCATCATAATATTTATACAACTGGCTATAATATGTATATTTGCGATGCCTGATATAGTCATCATCAGTTTCTTCATTTAACAATCCAGTTATGTACTGTAATAGATGGCTTATAATTTCTTTAAACTTATATTTTTTAGATTGTACTATGTTCAAAGATATGCTTAATGAATGTATGCTGCCATCATCAAGGACATGTTTGGGATCACCTGCTAGATCATGAGCATCTTTATTGCGCTTTTCAAAATTGAATTCCAAAATTTCTGTCAGAATGTCCTTCCGTGTATCATCAATATCAAATGCATATTCTTTATATAGCATGTGTCGCAGATAATTGGCATTGGGTACATTGGTCCACCTGCGTTTCAAGAATGCTGTAAATATTTTCTTTATATATCCTATATTTTTGTCGAAATGTCTATTCCTCATCATGGGGAATAGAATGGTCTCGTTTTCAACGCGATGAAATAAGAGCTCAGACTCTATCAACACATATTTTTCCTCAAATAGGGAATAAAAAATATCATATATGTCTATTTGAAGATCTTCGCTGTCTTCAATAAGGTTCCAAATGATATTCATCACGGTTTCCCATTTGTGATTATATAAAATTCTTGTAGCACTCGAATTATAAAGATATGGAAATGATTGATGTAAGAAACCAATTATTTTGAATTCATCAACGGTAAGTTCGTAATTTAGTTTAGTCTTGACATAATTATATAGAACGCTACTGTCATAATTAGCATTGACAATGACTGATTTATTTAATGATTTGATTTGTAAATTTTTTTTGATGGGATAGTGATATATATCAACTGCATCGTTATCTAACAATGGCTTAAACAATTGATTCAGGGGATCTGTTAAATTGAAACGGGTTAGATATGCAGACAGGTCTTTGTCTGTAGGAATAAATGTGGAGACCATGAGTACAAAATATGTGTAAGGCGTAAAGAAATTTTCTACATTCTGATTAAAATCTATGTCGACTTTGATGTCTTTATAGAATTGACATAAAATATCTACATAAATCTCAGGACTTTGTTGTGATAATAATGTATGTAATTTGCATAAATGAAATGTAGCACATGTTAATAATGTGATGACATTGGTTCCTCTGAAAATAATAATTCCAGGATCTTTAAGTGTTGGCATGATTTCAGATATAGTCTTTAAAAAATTACTGAGTTTGTCTGGATGCTGTAAAAATTGAGAAAAAAAGAGCGGTTTATGGTGATGATCATATATATTCAGAGTATCATCATATATAAAGTAATTGTAAAGCATATCACGAAATTCTTGTTCATTTGTCATATATTTATATATATGATGTTACTTATATATATGAAATTCAACAAACAATTAGATGCCGTAAAGAATAGATATAAGTGTGTCATACCAATTGATCAATGGTTTGAATATAAGAAGATCAAAAAGTTATTGAAAAATGCTTCATATATCATTAAGAATAAAATAAAGTATAATCCATATGCAATACAAGCACCAGTTGAAGACAGTTGTTGTGTATGTCTTGAAAATGACAAATTGATGAAAATGTTCTGTTGCAATAATGTAATACATCATGTTTGTTTGATACAAGTACTCACATCATCTGTAATGTCTTGCCCAATGTGCCGAAGCAATTTGCAGAAAGTGATCGCTTATGAACAAGATCAGGCTATTCAACAACTAGATGCCACAATACTGTCTTTAATAAGTGTGATACAATTGAACATAAATAAAATAGAGGATATGTACAAATCCAAAGTAATTTCTAATGCAAAACTTATGAAAATCTACAGTTATTGGAACTATATGGCTGTGATCAAAATATGCAAGAAAATTGAAAAGCAACTACATCTGAAAGATTTGAGAACTCATTTCATGCATATCATGCAGAAAAAAAATATATTGATAGAGGATCATCCATCAAGAAGCAAAATATTTCGATGCCTTAAATGCATGAAAGATTTTGTTCCCAGTAAAAAATAATCAAATTGATCAACTTCTTTCACACAGGTCCGACACAGTCTGCGACCTCGCAATGTACCGAAATAAGAATAACATGAAGATCATGAGCAAAACTTCGCAATCTTGGACCTTGACTAACAATTCTTATCAACTGTCATTGAAAATGCATGAAATGCACATATTTGGCACAGAAGATCCTTCTCAGTGAGTATGAAAACCACCATGCCAAGAATGTCTCTAAAGAAGACAGGAATCGCCGAGTGGCTATGAAATCGTTTGTAGCGAGGTGTTGGATTTTTTGAATCTAGGCCACTGTAGATACTGATCAAAATTCGAAAAAAGTTTTTCAAAAAAGATGTCGGGTGCCAAGTCGGCATCCGATGACAGATTTGAGAAGATAGCTTGCATTCTCAGAGATGTCAAAGGAGTCAAGATTTCCGAAGATATCCTAATTGCCATGTTGAAAACTCGGGATGCTGGTTTCAAGATCGATGATGAAATCATCACATTGGTTGAGGAAATAGAATACGAATTCAAAGGTATGCTTTTGCTGCTCTGCTGCTCTGCTGCTCTGCTGCTCTGCTGCTCTGCTGCTCTGTCCAAATTTTTTCTAATCACCTTCTGTAACATTTTTTGCAGAAGAATCGCAAGAAAGACCATTCAACATCAAGTTGAGAAATTCTGCCAAGAAGGATCTGCAAGATCTTTGTGACAAGTTCAAAGAAGAGCTTATAATCAAGGATAAAGAGATTGCCCAGCTCAAAGAAGCCTTGGTAAAGGAGAAGGCCTTTTTCGAGATGCAGGAGCTCAGGACTATTCGCTGCAAAATCGACAGCATACAGTTACTCAGTAAGGATCAATATGATAATCTCAAGAAATTTACATCGCCTCTTTCGGCCACGATCAATCCGCGCGGAGACACCATCATCGACCGACGTCAGAAGATCACAGCATCTTTCCAAAAAATTTGGGACAAACTCATGGACGAATCCAGGGTTTTTGCGGACGACGACAAAACTTTCCAAGAAATTGTAGAGATACTTGGGCGTATGGTGAAAGACCAGAACCAGGACAAGAAAATCTCCTTAGAAGAGTTTTATCGCAAGAATCTTGCACAGAAATGATATTAGATCCTAGCTTGTCCTTCTTCAATATTCTCCAAGAACCATTGAACAGTAATTGCTAGACCATTGTCGAAGTCGGTAAAATCAAAATTCTTCAATAAATCATGTGGCTCAACTGTTTTCTTATGTTGACCATCTGCAAATGTCTCATCAAAAACAACTGCATCTGAATATTTCATGATATCTGCTATTTTGCTTGCTACATATTCTATGGAGACTTCTGTTGATGCAGGTGGACTGCAAATAAAATGTCCATGATCTATATCTGATTCATCAAGAAAATATTTGATTATTTTGGCCAAATCATAGCTAAATATGAATTGCCTCAGTGGCCGCCCACTGCCTTTGATGACAAATAATTCTTTGTTTTTCTTGGCTAAATAGCACTTATGAATCAGTGCAGGAATAACATGAGCATCTTCAATATGGAAATTATCATTTGGGCCAAAAATATTGGTTGGGGTAAGACATATAGTATTTACACCATGCTCTTGATACAATATTCGACTATGCACCTCCATGATTCGCTTGCTATATGCATAACCTTCATTTGATGGATGTGGTGGACCATGGTGAAGTACATCTTCATTAAGTTCTTCAATCTGATCAGGAAATATACATGTTGATAATATCACTATTACCTTTGATACAGCATGCAATCTGCAATATTTTAGTAATAATGTATTCATCAATATGTTGTCTTCAAACATGCTGGCACGTTGATACATATTCTTGAACAATCCACCCACATTGGCTGCAAGATGTATCACTGCATCTGGTTTATATTTTTCAAACAAATTTTTGACAACTTCTTCACATGTCAGGTCACCATCCTTGCTCGTCAAATAAATATACTCATTGTCCTTGTCACTGGATAACACTTTTGTTAATGCAGATCCGACCAAGCCACTACTCCCGGTGATCAATACTATCATATGACTATGTAAGTCATACTCCTCCTTAAGTAATAAATATCATGTGATATCTTTGTTTACACTGCATTAAATTTAATATATGAGTTATATAATGACAAATAATATATATGATTTTTTTGAAGATATAGTATGCATAACGCTTGATAAATCTCATGACCGTCAACAGCATGCAATGTACTACTTTGACAAACTAGGCATACCCGCAAGATTTCATATGGCAACAAAACATAAACGTGGAGGCATATATGGATGTTTTGAATCACATATCAATGTGATCAGAGACGCATATAATAGAGGTTTAAATAATATCCTTGTCTTTGAAGATGACTTCTTGCCTACTGCTGCTTATTCAACTGACAAAATGCAGTCACTAATCAGCTTCATGAAAAATAATAATGACTGGGATATCGTTTATTTGGGATATAACTGCATCAAATGTGATATAGGATACTTTTCTTCTATATTAGACGGAACATATTATAATGAAGATATTGTGAAATATAATCCATATTGCACACATGCATTGTGTTACAACAGACGATGTATGCAAATAATATTAGAAGAATATGAAGAGTACATTGGAATAGTACATTATGATATGTTCTTGTCATCCTTTTTAAAATTGAGTAATTACTGTGCAGTGCCCATGTTGTTTGATCAGAATTTTTACTTTGAGTATAACAACGAAGCACAAGATCCAGGTGAGTACATTCTCAGATTATGCCTGCCACTCATTAGTTTTACAAAAATAAATTATCTTATCAGTGTAATAAAATACAAATTGATGCATCATGTTGTGGTTGTCTTCATGTTTATTATGTTATTAGCTAAGACAAGCATAACCAGACATTTGATTCTCATGCATCACTAGGATATAAGAAAAAAATAGCTCATTTTCATTTTATGTAATGCATTTAAATTATGGTTACAACTTTGGTGGCTACGCCTGCATTTGAAGGAAATGATCTTGAATTAGCTGCCATGATACGAACCACACCTTTTGCACCAATTCCTCCTTCATATCTGTTTCCTCCGCCTCCTCCTCCCCCATATTTGCCTCCATTTCCATTAGCATTACCATCTTCTCCGCCACTGCCACCTGCACCAAATGATCCCGAATCACCTTTACCATATATACCTGTACCACCACCTCCTTTTCCTATTTGTCGTGTGTCAAATACTGCCGGTGATGAAGCACCACCTCCATTATAATTAGCGGGATCTGCGTAACCACCAGCCCCACCACCACCACCTGCTCCATATATAGTTATAGATCCTTCATCCTTACTTATTTCGATATTTCCATCTTGTCCATTACATGCATTTGCATTTGCATTTGTGAAATTTTGTATATCAGATAAAGTCTTAGTAACGTTATTAATTTTAAATTCGCACACACCACCTACTGATTTTGCTTGACCACCTCCTGCAGAAATGGCCATACCTGTTGTATTGTTCCAATTGAATGATGATGCAGTCCCACTATTATCATATGATCCACCTGCACCAACTTTGACCTCATAATTTGATCCTGGTGTTACTGTGACTTTTGCCCATGCTAATGCACCTCCACCTCCCCCATTATATTGTCCACTAATTGTTGTATATCCACCTGCACCTCCACCGATGCATAATACCCATATTTCATTTGTTTGTGCAGTATATATTCCATCTTTTTCAAAAACATAATCAAAGTCTTTGAATTTGCCACGAAAGTTGCTTAATGAAATTGCATTACCACTGCTAGGAATTCCATTGATACCTATTGTATATCCTTTAGCATTATTTGTATAATATTCATCAATATCTATAGGATTTGTTCCACCAAATTCATCTTGCAGCTGTGAAAAACTTATAGGACCACTACTTGATATTGGCATCCTTTATTCTATATAATTCATTATATTTTTCCATAATAAGATCATATTTGTTTATTAGTTCTTTTAAAGCTGCAAAAAGTAATGGAATCAATTGTTTATACTTTATGGCTATGTAATTGTTACCAGATATGGATTTATTTTCAGTTGAAATATCAAAAGGTGCTAATGTCACAACTTCAGGTACACTCCTTTGAACTTGCTGTGCACTAAGTCCTATGTTGATACGTTCAGGATCAAAACCATAACTTTGAGCTAATTCATTATCTGTCTTATATCTAAATACTGAAAATGTATTTACTACTTCCAAAGCATTATCAATATGATCTACAATAGTTTTAATACGATCGTCAGATACATCATTATATGCTGAGATCTTTGCTGTAGCAAGTATTTCACCTGTGATAAATAAATTACTACTAACAGACAATCGATATGATCCAGCATCATATGTACCAATCCCAACATTTCCTTGATTATAATATATGTATTTTGATGTACTTGATTCATAATTTGCAGAATCAATCCATCTTTGTAGTTGATATTCTTCATCAAATGTAAATGCTGTGCTGTCTGCATTCAAAGACTGAATAGCAGATGCTGATAATACGTAGGGATACATACGGTAATCTTGTAATTTGAAAGTAGATAAGTAAATAGAACCATATGTAATATTTTCCTCTACTGGATGTGAACCAAGAAGATAATATAAATTTGTAATGTTGGCATTAAGTAATTCGTTGTTGTAATTTGTAAATTTTTGCTGTGTACTTAAATTTCCATTAAGATATATACTCAACATCATTGTTGATTCTGATATAGAACATGTAAGATCAATTGTATATTTTTTATTTGTATCTATTATAGTATTTATATTATTATTGGCTACTTTAAAATAAAAAAAATTACCTTGACTTGTTTTTGTTAAGTATATGCGAATAATATCGGTATAATTATTATATGCTGTTGCATTACCTATGAAACATACATTATTCTGATAATCATTAATGGATGCTAAGCTTGGATATGTTAAATATATAAAATGCACACTGAAACCTCTTCTGTGAAAAGTATTCAATAAATACTTTATTATATTAGTATCTAATAATGGATTGTATCTGATTATTTGTTTGTAAAATCTATCAGAATAAGAGATGCTTGAAAAATCTTTTGAGAAACTATTACCATTAAAGACATATCCATTTTTTCCGTCAAAACTTTGTTTTAATAATGAACTACTCAATAACTGATATTTTTTATTTTCTTCCAAAACTTTATTATAAAATCTAAAATTTGCTAATTTTGTTCCATTATACACTAGATTATCTGTTACTCCTGATGTGTAATTTATTCCCATTCCAATTCTTAAAGACGAACTACTATGTGGGTAATATGTAATAGAACTTACTTGCTCTGATACATTATTTACAGTGTTATCATAAAACTTATAGACTCTAGAACTGACATTATTTGTTGAACTACATGATAAATATATAAACATCCAACCACTGCTTGCTGCTTCATTATATTTTGAAATTACGAAATTTTGCAAGACAATGGTATTAGTATTATTATTATTATTTCCTGTAACAAAGACTAATTCATATCTTGTTTCAATATCTGTTTTTTTTAATTGAATTTCCCATCCTCTCAATGTACCTAAACTATCTCTATGCATACATGATACAATAGTTTGTATGCTTGGAACAACATTCCATCCAAATATGACATTTAAATAAAAGGATATGGTAAATGCAGTTGGTGCAAATGCACCATCATTGACTACATTTAAGTAAGTATTATTAAATACTAAGGATAAATTATCATTCTGTAAATGTTGTATGTCATAGTTTTCATTATTTTGTGTAATCATATTTATACGGTGTACTATAAAAAGTTTCCATTCACTTATTCCAACTAATTGTATACTACCTCCATTTGTCTTATTTATACAAATGCGGTAATAACTATATTCAATATAGTTAGTACTAATATCAAATATTTTTTCTTCATTTGCCGACCAACTATTATTTGATGTATTGTGAATAGAAGTCCATGTTGTTCCATCAGATGAACCCAATAAGATCCAATCTTTCGGTGTTATTTTTAAAGTACTCAATGTTGATGAAACCGATAATGAATATGACTTTAATATCGTATTATACGGAGATGTTGATGGTAACATGATTTCTAACCATTCTCCCAAATATGTTTTTTGTTGACTATTGTATTTTGTTTGAACTGTACTACTATAATTACCAGTAGAATCATATGCATTATTTGATGAATACCATGCTGTAGTTATATTTTTGTCAAAACATTTATCTAGTGTATAACTTAATAGATAACTGGATGATGATCTTAAAGTATATGCACCATTTCCATAAGTCAAATAAGACAACTGTATAGAATCTCCAGTAAATACTGTAACATTCAAAGATGCAGGGGGATATTCAAATGATCCTGAAGACAACTTATAATTATCAGAAACTTTGTTTTTGGTGATATCAGATGGATCAGTAAAATACCATGCAACCATGTCTGTTGTGGAATCATAGATATTGTTATTTTGATAGATACTCAAATTAAACTTTGTGCTGCTTGTGTTGCTATCGAATAATGTACCTGTTATAGGATTTTCATTAAATTGATATATAACAGAGCTTGGATCACCAGAAACAGTTTTTTTTATTGTTCCATTTCTCAAGTATATGTCACCATTATATATGTCTAATGCATTCACTGCAACAGCAGTCCCAATGCCAACATTTCTATTTGTGTATAAATTACTAATATTTCTTGTCCAGTCTTGTTGTATGCTTTTGCCATTTTCCAAAAAATTGATAGCATTAATAGCACCATTTACATCTAATTTATACAGATTACATGAATATTTGCCAATACCAATTGAACCATAACCTGACATAACGTTATTCACGTTAGTGCTATTATACAAAAAGTTGACTTCTGATGCTGTCATGACACTATTATAGATACGAAAGTCATCATAATTGCAAATAGTAACTGCACCACCAATTATGGAGTTATTCCAATTACTGACAGTTGGAATTGATCTTGTAGTTGAAATATTTGTTACAACTCCGTCCATGTATATAGTCCATTTTCCATCCTTAGCAATAGACCATACAAAATGATGCCAATTATTATCTACATAGGCTATATCTGTTATAACGGAATTTGTATTTATTTGAAATTTTAAAGTATTGTTAGTACCATTCTTAGACACACTAATATGGTTGGTTTTTGTACTATCTGCAAAATAAATCAAAGTAGCATCTCTTCCAGAAGATGTACTCATTCTAAACCATAAGGTAAAACTTATTCCATTATAGGCATTTATTGTAGATGGATTTATAGTTGTTGGTACAGTTGCATAATTTGACTGGCATGCTGCACTACTCACCCCTGTTTTATAAATGGTATTATTAATAACTAAGCCATTATTAGCCAATGTATGAGTATTGCTTGATGAATCTAAAGTTAAATTATTGTCAAATTTATACCATGCTACTGGTTTTACAGGAAATAATACAACATTTGATGCAACATTATTCAAACTGTAACTATTCATTTATTTTAAATAATATATTTTTCTAGCTCATTAATTTTCATAAGAGTTTCATCACATTTTGTATTGAGTTCCTTTATTCCAGCGACAAGTACAGGAACCAATTTTTCATAATCAATGCATAAGTAATTGCTTCCTGTCTTTGATACAATTTCATTATCACTATCATAAGTTCGATCGAATGGTGCAATCGATACTACTTCAGGAATGTATTTTACTACTTCTTGTGCACTTAAACCTAGAGAAATATAGGAGGGATCAAAGCCAAAACTTTTAGCTACTTCATTATCTGTTTTATATCGAAATGTAGATAATTTTCTGATTATCTCTATGGAATTATCTAAATTTCCAATAATAGTTTTAATACGTTCATCTGATGTACTTGAATATGCTGTTATATTTTGAGTTGCAATTATATTACCTGTGACAAAAACATTGCCAGTTACATTGAGAGCATAATTTCCTGGATTTGTATTACCTATTCCAACATTACCTTCAGTATATGTTATATATCTAGGACCAGTTGTGTAATAATTTGATGAGTCTTTCCATCTTTCCAGTTGATAATTTGATGTAATTGTTGATGAAATATACCTTTTTATATTTCCATTATTTATTAAAATATCACCATTGTAGATCTCAAGTTTATTTCCAACTGATATATTTGATCCAATAACTACATTGCTATTTGTATATATATAATTTTCTGATATAACCCACTCTTTTGTTAATGATTTTCCATTAATCAATAAACTACTGGCGTTAATAGCACCATTTACATCTAATTTACATATGTTACTGTTAGGCAATGTTGTGCCAATGCCTACAGTGCCGCTAACAGATACAATCCCATTAACATTCGCAATATTATAAATCAGATCAATTTCAAATGTATTCAACACTCTATTATATATTCTGAAATCATCAATATTTCCTTTGATTTTTCCACCCAGTTTGTAGACTTCAAAAGTTGGTGTCTTATAATTATTTACAGGAGTCTCAATGTTTGTATTCATATTTATATTGTCAATATATATGGTCCATTTTCCAGATGGTGATATACACCAAACCACATGATGCCAGTTGTTGTCTATGACTCCAGTTACAGAATATGCATTTTCATTAGTTGTTCCACCATTGATTTGCTTCAGATATTTGAAGTTCAATTTAGTTCCATCTACATCTCTTTCTATATTGAATGATGTAGACACATTATTTTCTGAAATATAAAAGTCAAAAATTGTGGTGCTTGAATTTGTGACAGTTGCCAGATTAAACCAGAACATAATTGTGATACCACTTTGATTTATCTTTTCATATAGTTTCACACTAGATGCAGGCAAATTGAAGCTTCTGTCAACAGTACCATCAAATTCCAAACTGCCTGTACCAATCTTATATTTTGATGTACTCAAAATAGGCATGTTTGTTGTTTCAATCAATGAATAACCATTGCCTGAATAATCTGTTTTTAAATTAGTACTATCATTAAATTGATACCAAACCACAGCTGTTAATTGTAAGGTATTGACTGTAGCTGCTATACTATTCAAACTATATGTCAATGACATTTCTTTATAGAAGTGCAATATAATTATATAACACGTTTCTTCAAATCATCTATTTCTTTTTTCAATTCCTTGATACATTCAATAAGAAGCGGAACCATCCTTTCATAAGAGACTGTCAAGAAATTAGATCCTGATCTTGAAACCAAATTGCCATCATTCATTATTTCGGTGTCAAATGGAGCTATCGAAACCAGTTCTGGTAATACACTCTGAACATCTTGTGCACTTACACCAAGACTTATTTTGTTTTTATCACGTGTCTGAACTGCATTCATTTCAAGCGCTAGATCGTTGGGAATATATTTGAATGTATTTATTTGCATGAGTTTGTCAATAGGGCTATCAATATTTGCAATAATGCTCTTCATACGCATGTCAGAGAATGATGACATGACATCACCAGATGCACGCAATGTACCGTCGACATATGCATCACCTAATATATGCATTCTATAACCAGATCTGATACTATCTGTTCCAATTCCTATGTTAGATGAAAGCAGATTCTGCATGCTCTTTAATGATCCTGACATGTATGTGTTACCATCTACATTGAATCTGTAACCAGACAATATGGTATCTGTACCAATACTGATATTAGATGCAAACAAATTCTTTGTGCTCTTAAGTGATCCTGACATGTATGTGTTACCATCTACATGTAACCTGTAACCAGGTGTTACACTTTCTGTACCAATGCCTATGTTAGATGCAAACAGATTCTGCATGCTCTTCATAGATCCTGACATGTATGTGTTACCATCTACATGTAACCTGTAACCAGGTGTTACAGTTTCTGTACCGATTCCTATGTTAGATGCATACAACATTGCTGGCATGTATGTGTTACCATCCACATGCAGCCTGTAACCAGATCTGATGCTATCTGTACCAATGCCTACGTTAGAAGTGATTATACTGTTAGTAAAATAAGCATTTCCTTCCACTGCAAACTTGTATTGCCATTCTAAATTAGATCTTCCAACAGCTAGACCACTTGCAGTATAAAGATCATGAGTATACTTATCTTGATATATATCATTGACTTCCTGATCTGTTAATGGTTTGTTATAGATTCTGAAGTCATCTATGTAACCATTCATTACATGCCAATAGTCTCTTCCTAGCCACATTATATCATATATTATATTTGGTATACCAAAAACGATATTATTCTCACTATCAGGTATGATACTAAATGAAGCATCTTTGATATTATTTATAAAAATATCCCATGATTTAGTAGCAAAATTTGTTATACTCCAACTAATATGATTCCATGTGTTGAGATTAAGTATGATTTCACTAGTATGAGAGTTTATTGACGGTTGATTATAAATCATAAATAGAAGTCTGAATGATTCATCACTATAGGGTGATATCATAATTGTAATATTATATTGATTCCATAATTCTTTATTGCTAAAATATAATATTACTTGTTGCTCAGCATTTGCAATAATTTTAAACCAGAATGATATCGTAATACCACCACCACTTGTATAAATTGAATATAGATCAAGGCTTGATGGTAAAGCTAGGTGACCGGAATTAATTATTTTGATGCTACCATAGCTACTAGGTGTGCTTCTCTGGGTGCTGTCAAAAATTAAATCTGAATACTCACTTTTGCTTAATGTATATCCGTTGCCTGAGCTATCTTTTAGAAGATCACTCTCGCTGTCAAATTTATACCAGGCTACAAGATTTGTACTAGACCATTTTTCGGATGTGTCAGACACAATAATACTTTTTGTACCGTCGAATGCCACACCATTGATGGTAATATTGCTGCTTAACTTACCTGCTGTATCTGCATAACCTGCTGAGATCTTGGTCCAGGGTCTAAAGCTACCTGATTCTTTGAATCTCACATTCATATATGGATTGGTCACATCTCTGGCAACAGCATATTGTAGTGCTTCATTGTCCTTCCATGTGCCACCAGATCCTTGAGCTGTAGTGTAATAACCTTGTGTGGCAGATAAAGGACCGTCTGGTGTAGCAACTTTGGGATGATCTGCATTCTTTGGCGGTTGATCTATATACCAGAATCCAAAGTATGGTATGTTGTTGAATGTCGTATAGGTATTTGAAGGATTCTGTAGGTTATTGAACAAATTGGATGTATCCCTAATGTCCTTTACATATGGTTTAGGTGTCAATAGTTCACCATTAATTCTAAATCCGTCAGTGCAATTGATTGACCCGTTTACATCAAAAGTATAAGCTGGCTTATCAGATCTTATGCCAATATTTCCATTACTTGTAATGGTCATATAATTTATCATTTGATTGGTGTTTCTCTGAATAGCAAATTCCAGATTACTGCTAACAGAATTATATCTGATTACATGACCATTATTGCTGTCATGTTCGGTAAACATGATGCCACCATATTTGCCAACGCCTGCATCAACCTTGATATAATTGTTTGATGTTCTGTTTTGTATGTGTAGAATTTGTTTAGGATCTGATGTACCGATGCCTAATATTCCATTATCATAATGTTTAATGCTAAGTAAATGATTTCTATTCACATAAAACGAGTGACTTATATTTTCTGGTACTGAATACCACAAACTATCAGTATTTACACCAAGTGCATATGGCGGTAGTGTAGCAGATCCCTTTGACAAAACAACACGCGTTCCTGCATTATCGCCCATAGTGCCTAGACTTGGATCTCCAATAGCACTGTCTTCAACCAATAGCTTACCGTATACATGCAGCTTACTGTTAGCTTCAATTGCTACAGTTCCTATGCCAACATTGCTATTTCCTATGGACATGATAACACTTGATCCATTATAAAACTTGTGATAATAATTTCCAGATGGCACTGAGTACCATAATGAGTCACTTGTAATACCTAGTGCATGTGATACAGTTGAAGTACTACCTTTCTGTATTACAATCCTTGTGCCAGTTCCACCAACAATTCCATTCACAGGCTCACCGCTGTCGTTAGAGTCAATCAATAATCTGCCGCCTACATGCAGTCTGCTTCCATTTTCATCAACATTATCAACACCTATCCCTAATATGCCAGATCGAGTAAGGGTCATATGATTCATGAATTGGCCATTACTTATTTGAGATCCAAATGCCAAATTACTGCTGACTGAGTCATATCTGATTATCTGACCTTCATTTTGATCGTGTTTACAAAGCATCAAACCGCTCAATTTGTCAGTGCCTGCATCTATCTTGATATAGTTATCAAAGTTGCTATTTTGCAGATGTACTAAAGCTCTTGCAACATGAGTACCACCTATAGAAATATTGGTCTGACATTTGATATTACTTGTAAACATGTTTCCTGCTACATTGATATCATTTTGACATACTATGTCATTTACCAAGATGCTTCCATTGACTGCCAACTTATGCATAGAATCAGGTGACATGTTGATTCCAACGTTACCTTGAACCTGCAAATTACTGGCAGTTATGTCAGAAACAGTCAGATTGCTTGCCAACATATTTCCACTCACATTCAAATTGTACTGTTTAGGATCATTTGTACCTATCCCTACATTTCCATCTGTGTATGTAATATATTTACGTGGCATAGTGTTATAGTTCTGTGATGATTTCCAACGTTCTAGACCATAATATTCAACTACTTCATTGGTAATAGTGTATCTGATGATGATTACACCACTTCCTCCCTTTCCTCCCGGATAATTATATCCACCTCCTCCACCTCCTGAGCCTGTGTTTGGAACTGCATCACGTCCATTGTCATCCATCTTGACACCATCACCACCAACTTTGACAAACACATTATTTACGAGGACTCCACCACCATATCCAGCTTCACCACTTGAAGTAGATGTATCATTTTGTTCACTTGCACCACCACCTCCACCATAAGCTTCTTCAAATCCTTTGATAGTGAATATTTTTGCTGATCCTCCATTACCTGCCTCATATGTATAAGTTAAATCTTTTATTATATTGCTAGCATTTTGTCCTGCACTGTTGATACCACCGCCTCCACCTCCTGCAGCATATATTGTTGACATTTCTGATAGTTCATAATTTATGCTTTGGTACATACCATAACCTCCTGTATTACCAAAACCTACTGTTCCAATGTTAACGGCTGATCCACCTGCAATATAACCATCGACATTAGAACTTCCAAATCCTCCACCACCTGAACCACCATCTGATGCATAAATATTTGTGCTTGTTCCTCCAGCACCTCCTCCATAACATCTTAGAGACTGTCCAAAAATAACCAAATCATGGCCATTCTGTTCAATATAGGTATCTCCACCATTTTGCCCATTTTCGCCACCTATACCTACATAAAACTTATAATCTCCTGCTGCAAATATGTATTTATTGGTATAATAATATGCACCAGCACCACCGCCTCCTCCAATGTTTCCTCCACCACTTCCTCCTCCACCAATCATAAACAACTCACATATTGTGTCCCTAGCAAATCTTACTGAATATGGTGTTGAACTATCAGTGAATGCAAAGTAATGATCAGTTGTATCAGCAATACGAGTATCTGCCAGTTGAAGACTATTCAACAGTATAAGAGGATGCTCTGTTGCAGGAATAGTTTGTTTAATACTGCCATATGTAATATTTACATCACCATCATAAATTTCTGCTCTATTTACACTACTAACATTAGAAGTCCCAACACTAATTCTGCCATAATAATATATATTGCTGTTTTTGTTCTTCCATTGTGATAATATTCCACTATCAACAATATCATCAATGCGCTTTGAGATATTATTGGATGTTTGAATTACGAAATTTGATACATCTGATCCTAAATCATCAATGTCACTTATCACTGTATCATAAACATCAGATATATAGTTTGATGCATTTGAATCTATATCATTCAGCTGTGTCTGAATTGGACTGGTCACATTTTTTACATATTCTAATTCAGTAGCCGATACTGTATTGATAGATCCTGTAAATTTTATGCTTCCATTGATGTCTAGCTCTGCATTATCAGGATACTTGCCTATACCAATATTGCCTGTTGATGTAAAAATATTTCCAACAACTCTCACATCACCATTAATGGCTAATCTATTATCTGCAAGAGCTGCCCCTCCTATGCTAATGCCGCCCCAATTATAAATGGTTAATAAATTTTCGTCTCCTCTTATCAATTCAACAAAATTTCCTATATCATGGTTCATGGTTATTTTAAGACCAGGACCATCATAAGTTGATTCTTCAACTAATATTTCCAGATTTTCTGTTCTATATGTATTGGTTTGTATGATAGTGTTCTGACCATATACTTCCAGATCTCTGACATACAATTTACTGTTAAAGTCATATGAATATGCCTCACCGTCTGTGTCAATAAATTCATTCACAATTAGACGTTTACTATCAGTATTCTTTTCATCATATAAAATTGCTCTATCAACTTTGTTACTGACTGTTTTCAAGTTGCTATGCACACTGTCAACATAATTGGACATATCAGTATTCAAAACTGTGATCCTCTCGCTAATAAGATTAGAAGCTAACACTGCATTGCTATGCACATTATATACATAGTTTGATATATCAACATTCAAAGTTGTGATCCTTTGACTGATAAGATTGGATGTCATCACAGCATTACTATTCACTATATCTACATAGTTTGACATATCAATATTCAAAGTCGTGATCCTTTCGCTTATCAAATTAGATGATAGCACAACATTGCTGTGAATACTATCTACATAATTTGACATATCTATATTCAATTGTGTCACTCTTGTGTCCAAATTACCAAGATTGCTATTGACAAAACTGATATAGTTGCATGTATCAATATTAGACGCATCCAAGATTACACTAACGCGATCATTTCTGAAATATAAATTATCTGATCCTTCTGCCAACATGTCAGTGTCCCTATCACTCAAATTGACATTGTACAGATTGGCTCCATCACCATACAAGTAATCTGCAGACATGTTACCAACAACAGTCAATCTATATGGTCCAAAATTATCAGGATATGTACCCATTCCAATCTTTCCAGTATACGTAATATTCAATATATCTGGATCAAAATTGTCTCTTGATTCGAAATTACTTGATTTTGTATACTCAACTTCAATGATGCTTTCAGTTCCATCTTCATTGACTATAGTCTCATTACTTGTCATTGTTATCAATCTCACAACATTATTTAAAATATAGTTACTTACAGACATGATATCAATGTGCTTATCAGGTCTATCTATGATCAATGATTGTTGATTGGTCACACCAGATATAACAACAGATGTACTGACCTGCTCTTGTGGAATAAGAATCACTTTATCACCCAAAACAGTCAAATTGCCATCTATACGCAGATTTCCTGTCAGTGTCAGATTATCAAACATATTGTTAACTATGAACCGATGTATCTGACCATCATATATGTCATCTGCTGTCAAGTTGTCAATATAATTGGACATATCTGTGTTCAAGATGGTGATCCTTTCACTAATTATATTGGATGTATCAACAAGATTACTATGTACCAAATCAACATAATTAGACATATCAATATTCAAAGCAGTGATTCTCTCACTAATCAAGTTTGATGCTTGCACAAGATTGCTATGTATTCTGTCAATATAGTTACAAGTGTCAATATTGGAAGCATCAAGAATCATGCTGACACGTGAGGAAGTGAAATAGAGATTAGATGACCCTTCTTCCAACATGTTTGTATTCCTATCAATCAAATTCACATTATACAGATTAGCACCATCTCCAAACAATCTCCTAGCGTATACATCATCTACTGACATATCACCAGCAATATCTAGATCATATTGAGGATGCTCTACCTTTATTCCAACACGCCCACCATTACCTACAGAGAATGCTGCCACGTCATCTTCCATAATACGGAATAGATTGTAATCATTGGGTACTCCATCGTCATGATACATGTCAGATGCATATTTATATATGCTAACGCCTGTATTGTCTCTGCCAGTCAGTCTGAAATCAATGTTTGAAGACGATGTTATAGAATAATTACTTGTATATAAGATGTAATTAGAAGATTGCATGACGAATGCTTGATTGTACATATCCTCGCTGTAATTGAAAATCATACTGTTACCAAGTCTGTCATAGATGTTGCCATCTACAATGACATTCTGAACTCTGACTGTATTCGTATAGACTGTGCCGTCAACCTTAACATCACCCTGATCAGTAATAGTCATGAGTACATTATCTTCAGACATTATATCAATTGATCCATTCTTACTATAGATCTTATTTGTCTTGCCAAACTGCACATCATTTGTGTCTACAAAATCAATACTGTTGTTAAAGATGATATGTGGTTGAAAATCAATGACATGAAGTGATATCCTGAATGGTCTTATATTCTCTTGAAAATCATAAACAGTGTATCTATCATCAATATATAAAGTATGTTGGAAGTTATTACTCAGTACATTGACATTGTATGTTAATTTATAAGGAGTTGATGAAATGGACATAGACTCGATATTATCTTCAAAACTGAAGCCTTCATATGCACCATAAGGGACTTCTTTCAAGAATGAAGTAGTTGATATGATATCTACTATGTTAGATGTTCTATTCAACTTGTAAGTTGATACATCATATGCATTTGATATAACATCCTTGATTATACTATGTGGACCCTCGACTTCGCTGTAGAAATTGAAATACTTGTCAATTTGTGCAATTAGATCTAAATCATATGTGTCTGTACTTTTATACTTTAATTCATATGTAGTTACAATTTCATTTTCATATGTATCAGAATTGTATTCAAATTGTACAGTATTCTTCTTGACTACCGAGCGAGTGGTCTCTGTGGTAGCTTGGTTTTTCTCAAAAATTACACGTATCAAATTTGATGTTTTCAATTTATTATTTGTAACCGACATTGTACTGTCGACAATATCATAACTAAAATATCTGGCATTTGAGCCAATAATTTCATAGGTATGACCATAGTTATAATTGATAGGCACTTCAAATACACCACTATTTGTATAACTTCTATCTACATTCTGCACTAATATTTTCTCAGGATTGATTGTCAAGATTGCTCCGGAAACAGTAGGAACAGACGGCAAGATTGAAATATCGTTAGTCAAATCAATATTAATTGCATCTGATTCAACATTAGATGTTACCATGTAATCAGAATTAGTCAGAATAATATTATTATTATTATTCCTGACTATTAGATCATTGTATGTGGTCACGTTAAATACATTATTTACATATTTCTTTGTGGTCTTTACAAAATTGGAACTAGATATATAGTTTAAGGGTAGATGCATGCCATTAATATCTTTCGATGGCAATGCCTCTTGTGGCATCAGATATTTGATACCTGAAAAATAGGTGTTTGAAGTGCTGTTGTAACTATATAAATATGAACTATTCTGTCTGGCATAATTGTATTTCTCCATTATCTCATATTCTAAATTGCTATTTATGACTTCAACAGTTACATATTTGTCTGATAATGAAATTTCAGAATATTTATTCGTAAGATGAATGGAAGCAGTGTCATTTGCGCTCTTTAAGTCAATAGAATAAACTGGATCGGGTACATTGAATCCAAATTTATTATTTTCAGTGATCACAAATGATGTATATATATCTTGATCAGGTGGTACATAAGCATCAGTCGCATTTGCATGTTTGATAGCAAAATTGCCATCGTCATTTGGTGCTTCAATGATCCAGAATTTGTCACTATCAGTTGTTGATCTGTGCATGTTGATTGCAGGTGATCTGATGGTATTTGTAAGCTGAAGCAGGTATTTTGACACATTATCAACATGTAGTCCAATATTGGTCAACTCACCTGTAAAGATGGCTCCAGACTGCTGATCATGCATGCTTGAAGTGCCACCTAAATTGAAGTAAGTGGCATAGCCGTCTCTATAGACTGAGAAGACCTTGTCATTTTGGCTTATGGATTCATTGTACATAGATAATTCAAACAATGATTTGCTAGAATCCATGGCTGCATAATTGGATATCTTGAATTCAACAGCAGCCTTTTTCTTACCTGTATAATCACTATCTGATATATCAAAAAGACCTAGATCAATAGCAGCTGAATTCAGATTCTGATATCTGTCGTAACATGTATAGAAGCTTGATACAGTTGGATTATTCTGCACCGATTGATAGACTGTTAATGGTACATTATAGACTCTATCATTCTTACCTAGCTCTGATAAATGATTGACTAAAGATGGCTCCAAGTGACCTATAGCCAACGTCTTCTGTGGCATGATAGCAACTTTTTGACCTGTTATTACTACATCATTTGGACTGTTCTCACCACTCTCAGAAGATCCTAAACTGCTATCAATTCTTGGTATGAGACTTTGTAAAGCATTCTGAGATACATTGATACCATTTATTTTGTATGTATTTGATGTTCCTATCAAGTTTATGCTACCATAGACATCAAGATTGCCATATATTGCCATGGCATTCTTGCGATTCGTCAAGTCAGTATTGATCTTTGGATTGTTGATATCTACATGATAATTACAAGTCTGTTTGTTATAGTACATTGTCATACCAAAGTGTTTAGGATGCTGTGTGCCATCAGTGTAACCAAATTGTAGTGGCCCAACAGATGATAGATCAACATCATTGACATGATTCTTATACATGAACCATTTATACAAATTTCTGTCATAATAAGCAGGTTGCTGAGACTGAATGATAGGTGGTGTATTATAGTCACATATGTCTATGCCAGTATATTTTGCACTATTGAATGCTGCACCAACTCGAGGACCTCGATAGAGTCTTATTATTGTGTCATTGAAATTTTTGGTGGAAAGGTTACGTATGTTCAGTGGCATTGAACCAATGTTTAGGTCTGCTTCATTCCATCCTATGATAACATTTTTGTTGGTATATGCACTTCTTTCAGTTGCATCAGTAATCTTCAAATTTGCCAATTTTGTATTATCTTCATAGTAGCCTTCGCTGACAGCATGTATGCCACCTTTGACATTAAATCCCTTTAATTTGATGCCTGTCTTGTCAGTAAAATTGATACAATATTTATTTACACCGGTTGGATCATACATGTAATAGAAATCACCCGTATTATCACCAAGGGCAGCATATGCATCAGGTTTGAGGACAAATATTCCTGCTTTGCTCGCAATATTATTTCTGTTAATATAGATGTCGTTACAAAGAATCTCACCTTTTACATCAAGTGTATGTCTTGGATCATCTGTATTTATACCTATCCTATTATTTTGGTTTATTGCCAATGTTGGTATTGTATCAGTTCTATTGCGATTTAAGTCAACGCCTGGAAAGAAATAAATGTTATGTAATTCATTTGTATCATTTGTATTAATGATGAAGCTTCTATCTTGTACATAGTTCTTGTCATCAAGTGATGCAAGGTGTCCCATGTATACCATGGGCACAACTGCTTTTGTATCAGCTTCTGATGAATCTTGAAGCATCAATTCAAATATATTCTGTCTATGTTTGATGATATTCAATTGTTCATTATATTCATCAGACTGTAACACACCAACACCAAGCCTGCCTGGAACTATGAAATTAGATGCATCCACAAAACTTAAGACATCGCTTGAAGCATAGATTAATATATTGCTCCCATTAATATTTGATGCTGCTGCTATTTCTGCATCAACCATAATAGGATGTAATTCCGACACATAGATCCTTTTATTTGCAATAAATAGGTTTCCATCATTGATTGCTATATTTCTACCAAGAGTTACATCTCTTCTGATATAGATATCATTCTCAAAGTTTGTCTCTCTATCAAATGTGGCAATGTTCTTAACATTAAGGTCATGCAATACTGTACTTCTATCAACATGTAGATCACCATTGACATTGAGTACATCATTAACGTTAAGTGAGTAGCTATCACCTGTTTTACCAACATATAGATTTGAATTAAATGTGAATTCACCTTTCATGAAATCTCCTGGAATGATGTTATCAGACTTTATGGTTAATCCTGCTCTTCTAACATAGATATCATCTAGTGACAAATTTGATTTTGAATAATAATCATATGTCACAATGTTTTTAATCTGAGCAGTTCCATCAACTTTGATCTTTGGCAACTCTGTCACTGTCCTTTGTGTGATTTCTAGATCATTCGACCTTGTATATTTTGTGTATGTAATATCTGAAATAATATTTGTGCCTATGCCAACCGATCCTTGTGTATCCAGTATGAGAGATGGTACCAAATTTGGATGAAGTACATAGTTTGGAACACCAGTCCTGTCACCACCTGAGTAGAGGGAATTAATTTCTGCAGTTGTGCGACTTGGATGGAATTCTATTGGCATACCTCTGGTAGTAGAAATGACAGCTGGAGATACAGCTGTATCACCTACCATACCTAATCTGAACTTGGCTGGTTCACCTGTGCCACTGTCAATATTGTTTTGAATTGCAATATGTACATTATTCAAGTCATCATTTGCAGTTGTTGTGATGTTGAGAGGATGAGCATTGTTATATGTATCACTTATGCCTCCAATTGTTACATATGATGGTGTATATATATTGTCAATGGCAATTGGACGATTTTCATCTGAGTCATCCACTATTCCATAACCTTTATAAAATAGTGGATTAATGTTATTTACACTGGTCAGAATATCTTCAAGAATATTGGAATTGAATCCATCAAATTTGACATCACTAAATTGCAAGCCTTTTGCTATAATATTGCCATTACAAATGATATCTTGGCCTACATAGAGTCCATGAGATTTTGATGAATTTTCATATGCAGCATCGATATCACGTCTAGTTGCATTTATGGCAACGCTGTCACGATTTACTATCATTGAATATTTGATATCTTTGGTAGTAGCGCCAGTGTTATTTTGTTGACCAACTACAAGAAATTCATTATTATTCAGATCAAGTAATTCAATATTACTATAATTCAATAAACCAATACCTAAAGAATTTATTTCCACCACATTGGGTGCATAGTCTGAATAAATCATCTAATTAGGTATGTTATCTATTATATATCATATAATTTAGATTCCTTAAGTCGATATGATAAAAAATGATATAGAACATAATCAAATATGTATAAGCATGAACAAAATTAGTAATATCCACAATAAAACGAAGGAATTGGAGGCTGATGAGATGCCTTACAATAATAAAAATATATTATTACATGAATGTGATCTTCGTGAAATCTTTGACAGACATGGATTACAGACATTCAAATTTAATAATATAGATCTATATAGGAATGCATTTGTTCACAAGTCATATTGTACTATGAAAAATGCAGATTTCAACAGTGGAAATATAAAATGCCCAGAAGATTGTCTGCCATTGCAAGAGATGTCCTATGAACGCCTTGAGTTTCTTGGTGATTCTATCTTAGGCATGATAGTGGCAGCGTATCTCTATGAAAGGTTTCCTGATCAGAGTGAAGGCTTCCTTTCGAGGATACGGACCAAAATAGTAAATGGCAAGATGCTTGGCTATTTGTCAGAAAAAGTAGGTTTTGCAAAATTTGCAATTATTTCAAAACAAGTTGAAGATGTGAACGGACGGAATAATTACAAGATTATGGAAGATATATTTGAGGCCTTCATAGGGGCCTTGTACATAGATTTTGAGGAGGATGCTTTCAAGATTGCGAAGAAGTGGATAATATACATCATAGAAAACTACATTGACATGAGTGAGCTTATATTATCTAGGACAAATTATAAAGATATACTGGTTTCATACATGCAACATCATTTACAAGATCAGCCTAGATTCTTTGAGATCAACATACAGACCAAACATAATATCAAGACATTCAATTATTGCATAAGAGATAAGCATAATTCCATCATAGCATCAGCAAAAGGAATTTCAAAAAAGGATGCAGAAAATAATGTATCATTGGAAGCTTTGAAATATTATAATGTGCAGATATGAATTTGCCAAACATTTGTATGCAAAAATTATTATATTGCAAAAAAAATGAATACACAATGTAAAAATATAATTGGTAGACGTAAAGAACTGAAACCCACATTTTTCAAAGAATGCAAGCAATAGAATTCGCCTGTGTGATCAACGAAATAACAGAATCTCTCAAGATTGAGATGGATACCAATATTGCCGAAAAAATCTTCGATATCTATGAATATTCTTATGATAACTATACACTCTTTGAATTACTGTATTTGCTAAGAAAAGGCAATCACGAAATTACTGTTCCTTGGAATAAAAAAGCCATTATCGAGATGATAGAAGAGAAGAATCTTGATATTCTTAAGAAAAAGGAACCTATGGAGCCTACTAAATGGGAACATTATAGAATTCGTAAAAGCCTCGATGTCATCAATATAATTGATTCAAACATGGATTTTGATGATAATGGTTTCAATATATTTCAAGATACTAACGGCAATATTCATAAACTTGAGTGTATCTGTGGAGAACTGGATGAAAACGAAGAAGAATACCCGGTAATGTACTTTGAAAATATAAAAGACAAAACGACATCAATACTGAAAGTAGAAGATTTCATTTGGAGCTTGGACAATGAAGACATCACGATCTTACAACACGTATCACATGATAAATTTCTGAATGAAGAAGAAAAGGAACGATGGAACAATTATTTCAGATATATATAAATAATGTAATAAAAATGCCAAAACTATTTTTGGCATTTAATCACATCCTTGCTATGATACATGTCACTGCTGTGCGTGATAACTGCATTATGATCTTTCAAAAAGGACTATAATAATGACTTTCGCTGATAAGGTATTAAAACATATATAAGCCATAATTATATATTCATAATATACAGTATGAGGGTCATCAAGAGGAATGGAGATTATGAGGATGTCAGCTTTGACAAGGTCTTGCAACGCCTTAAGAAGCTTTCGAAGGATCTTAATAACATTGATGTATCTGAGATTGCACAGAAGGTCTGTACACGGATATTTGATGGTGTGAAAACAACTGAACTTGATGAATTAGCTGCATATATGTGTAGTAGTTTGTCTGTTGAGAATCCGGAATACAGTACATTAGCATCTAGAATCATAATTTCTAATCATCATAAGAATACGTCGCCTTCGTTTAGTGAGACCATTCTCATCCTATATAATAATGAGAACAATAGTCCACTTGTTTCAGATGAGGTCTATGATGTAGTAATGAAGAATAAGGAAAAGTTAAATTCATATATTGACTATTCAAGAGATTATTTTTTTGACTATTTTGGATTTAAGACGCTTGAAAGAGCGTATCTGATGCGTGTAAATAAGAAGATTATTGAGAGACCGCAACATTTGTGGATGCGAGTTGCCATAGGAATACATGGAAATGATCTTAAGGAGGTCTTACAGACATATGATTTGATGAGTAGAAAATATTTCACACATGCTACACCTACATTGTTCAACGCAGGGACCAATAGACCACAGCTCAGTAGTTGTTTTCTTTGTAGCATGAATGATGACAGTGTATCAGGAATTTATGATACCTTGAAAGAGTTGGCACTGATCTCTAAGTATGCAGGAGGCATTGGTATCCATATTCATCAGATCAGGGGTAAAGGCAGTCATATTAGGGGTACAAATGGCACATCAAATGGTATTATTCCTATGTTACGTGTTTTTAATAATACTGCAAGGTACATTGATCAGGCTGGTAAGCGACTTGGTAGCATTGCAGTCTATCTTGAGCCATGGCACACGGACATAGAGTCTTTCTTAGAATTAAAGAAGAATCATGGTAATGAAGAAGATAGGTGTCGTGACCTGTTTTTGGCCTTGTGGATCTCTGATCTTTTCATGGAAAGGGTAAAAGAGAATAAGAAATGGTCACTTATGTGTCCTGACAATTGTAAGGGACTAAGTGACGTCTATGGTGATGATTTCAAGTCACTGTATGAACAATATGAAGCTGAAGGTAAATATACTAAACAGATGAATGCACAAGATTTGTGGTTCAAGATCTTGGAGGCACAAATTGAACAAGGTATGCCATATATTCTTTTCAAGGATGCAGCCAATAAGAAGAGCAATCAGAAGAACTTGGGAACAATCAAATCTAGCAATCTGTGTGCAGAGGTCCTGATTTATTCATCACCAGAGGAAACAGGTGTCTGTAATTTGGCATCAATATGTCTACCTACATATGTGGAAAAGGTCGAAGGCAAGGCAGTGTACAACTTTGACAAATTGCATGAGATCACCAAGATTGTTGCTAAGAACTTGAACAAGGTAATTGACAAGAATTTTTACCCGGTTGAGAAGGCACGTATATCGAACCTGAAACATAGGCCTATTGGCATTGGAGTGCAGGGTCTAGCAGATGTTTTTGTGCAGATGGGACATCCATTTGAAAGTGAAGATGCCAAAAAACTTAATAAAGATATTTTTGAGACTATCTATCATGCTGCTGTAGAGGCATCTATGGAGCTTTCTAAGAAACGTGCCAAAGTAATCAATGATATAAGGAATGGTGTATCTGATGAGTTTATTGATAATTATGTCAATGAGTTTGAAAAGCATGTGATTGATGGTCCATGCCCTGGTGCATATTCATCATTTATTGGAAGTCCTATGTCACAAGGCATGTTTCAATTTGACTTATGGGGACAATTGCCATCAGACAGGTATGACTGGAATAGCCTCCGTGAAGAGATCATGAAACACGGCATCAGAAACAGTCTGTTACTTTCACCAATGCCTACAGCATCTACATCACAGATCATGGGATTTAATGAGAGTTTTGAGCCATTTACTAATAATATCTTTCAGAGGAAAACATTGAGTGGTGAATTTATTGTTATCAATAAATATCTTATCAATGATTTGATCAAAATAGGTTTGTGGAATAAAGAGATAAAGGATATGATACTGTTGCATAATGGCAGTATTCAGAGTATCCCAGAGATTCCTGATAAGTTGAAGGCATTATATAAGACCACGTGGGAGATAAAGCAAAGAAACATCATAGATATGTCAGCAGATAGAGGAATCTATATATGTCAGACACAGAGTCTTAATATTTTCATGGAAGATCCTGATTTTCAGAAGCTGTCTAGCATGCATTTTTATTCACATGCCAAAGGTCTCAAAACAGGTACATATTATCTAAGGACGAGACCTAAGGCTAAGACTCAGCAATTTACTATTGATCCAGAGTTTGCAAGGAGACGTCTTAAATGCGCTGAACAAAATGGTGATACATGTGTATTGTGTTCAGCATGATCATCTATACTAGACTTAAAAACCACTTAAACAAATATTACATATTATTGTATAAATATATTGATCATGTCCAGTGAAGTTTTATTGGCTGAGGATACTGATAGGCTAACTATCTTTCCCATTCAAAATGATACAGTCTGGAGCATGTACAAGAAAGCACTGTCCTCATTCTGGACAGCAGAGGAAATAGATCTTAGCAAGGATATAGATGATTTCAATAAGCTGAATGATAATGAAAGAATGTTTATCAAACATATATTGGCATTTTTCAGTTCAAGTGATACTATTGTCAATATAAATTTGGCGGAAAGATTTCTCACCGAAGTACAGTTGCTGGAAGCCAAGTTTTTCTATGCATTTCAGATGACAATTGAGAACATACATTCGGAAACTTATTCACTGCTAATTGATACATATTTCAAAGATGCACAAGAAAAACATGAAGCGTTGAATGCTGTCAAATATATTCCTTGTGTAAAAAAGAAAGCAGAATGGTGTTTTAAATGGATCAATGATCATGATTCTAGCTTTGCTCAGCGACTCTTAGCATTTGCCATTGTGGAAGGTGTTTTCTTCAGTGGAGCCTTTTGCAGTATTTTCTGGCTGAAGGAAAGAGGATTAATGCCAGGTCTGTCATTTTCTAATGAACTGATCAGCCGTGATGAGGGCATGCATGTAGAATTTGCAGTGCTGCTTTATTCTATGATCAAAAATAAGTTATCACAAGAGACAGTACATGAGATAATGAGAGAGGCAGTACAAGTTGAAAAGAACTTCATTACAGAAAGTATACCATGTTCGATGCTAGGTATGAATAAGGAATTGATGTCTGTTTATATTGAATTTGTGGCAGATAGACTTTTGGCTCAACTTGATTATGAGAAGATATGGAATTCAGCAAATCCCTTCCCATTCATGGAGAGAACATCAATTGAGACAAAGTCAAATTTCTTTGAAAGCAGAGTATCTCAATACAGCAAAGCAAATGTAGGAAACAAACAAGAGCATCATGAGATCAGAAAGTTTACCCTTGACGCGGAGTTCTAAGGTATAATTCAGGTAATGATTTGCTACTGTTCACATTTCTCAAGTACATTGTTTTATTATTTTTAACATATTCTATAGAATGAAATACATCTGATGTATAGAATATATTGCTAGCATCTTTGATGTCATATATACCTGGAGCCAGTCTATTGTTGACCCTATCATACATGTAGAAAGGCATACCACTTTGAGATAGAGCAATGACCAATAAAATGAATAGTTTGTGCATATCTATATAAATCAATAAAATTTTATATACTCTTTGTATCACAAATCAATGACTTTCCATGATTCTGGAAATAAATCATGCAAATTCTTATCTTTGTAGCCTGGTCCAAACCATATCTTAGGATAATAAACTATTTTATCGGAGTTCTCAGCGAAATATGCACCAAACCATGAAAATGTACTATTTGCTATTACAAAATGTTCACAACATGACATCAATAACATCTGTTGCCAATCTGGAATATGTTGAGGGACTCTTATAAAATTACATTTGATTTTACCAAAATTCTTGATACAGTCAATATATTTCTCCACAGTAGGAATATCATATTCCTGACAAAAGTACAGTATATCATAATCAGTCTCTAAGTTTTCATCTCGCAATTGTAATTCTTTTTCTAGTGATTTTAATGCACTTATATAATAGTCTGGGTTCTTGATACAGTGATAGAATTGCAATCCTACATAGTCACCCATACGAAAATGTACAGCTATTGTCTTTTTACTTGACAGATGAGAATATTCACGCCTTACTGTCGCAATCTTGTCTCTCAATCCCATGAATTCAATGATTTTTTCATAATTGTGTCTAAAATATTTATCGCTTTGAAAATATCCATGTATCATATGATTGCCATCTTTCATATTATCAGGTATCGGTACATATTCAAAATATTTTTCTTCATAACTTATTAAACTATGATGCAATTGTACGTTGTCTTTGAAACATTCTAATAATGTATTCCAGTATGTTCTTGTATTGCTCATGGTTTTCTCTCTCAATGAGTGCAATGCAAATCCAATGCCATTATCAATTGCATATGAAAATCCTGCAAATATCATGAATAATTGGTTACCAAGTCCACCCATAAGATATACTGTAATCTTATTAGTCATGTTTATCAAAATAATATATATGAAGCCTTATATCATGCATATTTACTGATCTCTTCAAAATAATGTTTATACATTTGTAATTTGTTTTGTCTATCATGTGGCCATTGTTCAAGATTACTGTAATTGTTAAAATGGATTTGTGTCTTGAAAAAGTGGTGTATTCTCATATCATTATCTTCTATTATTTCACAATATGGTGTGACATATTTATTCAACAAAAAACCATTCTCAAAAAGATATTTAATTTTCTCCAAGAATTTATTACTACTCATATTTTGATCAGTCACATCGGCAGGTATAATACAAACATCACAAATACGCATTGGTAAATGAGCAATCATTGTTTCAATATATATCTCATAAAATCTCTCTCTGCCTCTATTAACAACAGAACTTTTCAAGTGTAAATTTATATCATGCACAGGAAGTCTATATCTAGGTACCACTAGATCTGGTGTGACTGCTCTTAAAATCTCAACAAGTTCATCAACAATACTATGAACTTGACTTACATTTATCAGTGCACCTGTAATCGTATTTGTGAATACCTCTCGATCATTTATTTTTTTGACAATTGTATTATACAAATTTGGTGCATAGAAACAGTCAACACGTGATATATCACCATTAGAATCATAAGACTTCAATTGATACATCAGTTGCAATCTAGCCAATAAATAATCATCAGTATCAAATCTATCTGTGAAGTTGGCTGCATCGACATTATCATTGCACTTATTCTTATCATTATCATTATTGAATAAGACATTATCTTTGAAATATTGTCTATCCTTATTAAGAAATGTATTGCCTACATCAGTGATCTGAACATTGCTCAGTAAATCCAATAACCCTTTATCTATGAGATTTTTGTACATATCAATCACATTCTGATTATCCTTAATTTTTTGAACTATTATGTTATATTCAGAATCCTTCATATAGTGTGGTAATCTTCCATATATAACATTGATTGACTTACCATTTGGAAGTGTCATTGATGGTCGTTCGGGTCTTTCAGATATTTTGCCTGATTGAAATTTTTCCAATTGCTTTTCATATTCTTTTTTTAGATTGTTGAACTGATTCAGAAAATTATGGTATTCCTCATCATTTACAAAGGGTCTATTTGGTATTTCAAGATTTACCAAATCAAGATTATGAATTCCTAGATCATTCAATATTTTTACAAGTGGATCTTCCATTTCTGCATATGGAACTAAATTGATGTTTCTGAATGGAGAATCATCTGGATTTGTTTCATAGTTGTAGATCTTCATGATTTCTTTGTAATGATTACATAAACATTCAGATACATCTTGATGTTGTAACAAATTATTAACCAAGGTATCAATATATAATTTATTATAATCAATATAATATAATTCATCTCTATGATACTGCTGTATTTTATCTAAAATATCATTCATTTTGACTATTAAATTGAATTCATTATCTGTATTAAGGTCTCTATTAAATTCATATATGAATATAGCTTCCTGATCATCTTTTTCTATTGCGTGTACGTAGTTCTTTAAAGATGAAAAATCAATGTACTTGCAGTTTATGATATGTGTTATAAGATGTGCCAATATTTGTATAAATTTGTCACATAATTGATGAAGAATATTATCTTCATAGGCTGTCAAAATAGCTGCTCGTGGTGTCCGCATCGTAGAAACTATATTTTCTATGAAATCATAATAATTTTGATAATGTATATAAGTATGATTTTCACTCTCTGTTATTTCTTCAACATTATCCATAAGACAATTATAAAATAATAGATTAATTTTTCCATTAAATAGAAGATGATTTTTGGGCAATGTATCTTCTAATCTAAATATGTCATTTGCAGGTGTAGTTTCATATAAGTAAGTAAACGCAGTCTCATATAATTGTGCATAAGCACTGTCAGGATGAAGACTCCACGAAATATTATCTAGGTTGATAGGATCAAAAAGTGGATTCTGAAACCATTGATTCAAAATATTCGTCATATATGCATCTCTATTGGTTGTCATCATTTGACAATGATTATATATTTTCATACATGTTGGATTACTTTCTAGAATATGTTGTCCATTGTACGGATCACTGTAATATACTTGACCATTGTAATATACTCTTCTGGAATTTAAAAAATCTATGCAATGCTGGTGATCTATTGTTATAATGTGAGGTCTTGGCATATGTGTATCCTTTAATTAGGATAAGATTAAAAAAATGAATAAATTTTATCAGGTAACCAATGCCTTTTCATAATCCAATATCTTATATGATGCACGAATACATTTGTTCCGATTTTTCAAAAAAAGATGAAAAAAATGATTAGGAAGATTGAAAGCTATTGGTCCCGTCCGAGAAACCAATAGCGACCCCGAGAGACAATCCGAGCTACGATGGCAGTGACAGCGGCTACCAGACCGCCTAAAGAGACTGTATTTGGAACTGTATTTCCTGACCTGTTTTCATATGGCGTTTCGCAGTACATCCAATTACGGGATTTAAAGAAGCTCATGGTCCTTAACAAGGACTTTAATAAGATTGTAAAGCGTATTGTATATACCAATTATGATAACACTGCTATTCTCAATCGTTTCGACAGTAGTATGAATGTCAAGATGGCTTGTGATAGCATCAAGTACATTGATATCATTAAGAGCTCAGTGAATTACCGTGTTTTCGACCAAATAATTGATGTAATTGACACCAAAAGCAAGGAAATGCAAATTGCCAAGCTTGATTTCATATTCAATTACACTATTGCTTGTAAGAAATTCTTCAACAAAGAACTCAAAGAAGATATGCAGCTAGTAGAAAGACTTTCCATACAGACGCCCATATTTGAGATCAGCAAAACATCACATCAAGACCATGATTTTAGAATATTCCAATTCTTGCTGTATCTTATAAACTCCTACATGGATGGCAAGCCAGGCCTTATAGCAAAGGCTTCTATAGTGCAACAAATAATACAATACTTCAATTGTTTGTATATGACACGGCTTGCGGCTATTTGCAGCGAAGAAAGTTTCGCCAAACTTCAGAAACTTTCCAAAAGCTCAATAGACTCTTATAACAACATCATGTTCTTGAAGATGATGAGGAATGATATTCAAAACCTGGATATCAACCTCTATGATGTATACACATTGTACTTAGGAGACCTTATGAGTATAGCATATTCTAGCTACATACCTGCATCAGCTATCAAAGATCTACAAGATGTCAACACGCTTTATTTGAAGTCATATTACCAATATGTTAGTGGTGATAAGCAAGTAAATACCATTCAAACTCTAGTTATGATCATATTAGACAGGACATACTTCAAGTGCGTCAAACTGCAGCTTCTTGGTATGATCTTTCACTACATAGCAGACATCGCATCCAAAGATATAATAGCTCCTTGCTTCTTCTCAACAACCTACAACAAGTTCTTCAAAACAGTTCTTGATAGATGTGAATACCTTATGGAAGAGTTGCAAATCAGCTCTAAATACAGACAAGAAGTTGTTGATGTCGTACTCGACATCCTCGTGAAAAGCAAAGCCATAATCGAAGAAAAGATCTCTCTGTGAAAAGACATAATAATAAACTGAACTTCAAAAAAACCCAAAAAAATCAAAAAAATATTTTTTATATTGCATACATGAAAATACAAACAAAGAATCAAATTGAATCAAATTTATCTAATATCATTTTTTGTAACCATTTAGGTATTTTCCATTTCACATCCATATACTCCTTTTCTAACATTTCACATAACATTCGTCTTAAGATTTTTTTTATTTTTTCAATTTTATCTTTTTCATCAAAAAAGTCTCTAATATTACTAGAAATAATGAATTTTTCATTACTTCCTTCAATGTCTTCATAAAGAATATTGATTTTATAATGGTAATATGCTATTTGTCCTACTATCATACTACGTTTCTGTTCTCCATTAAAATCGTAATCAAACATTGATGTCATTGTTATATGCATTAATAATCATTTTTTTATATATATATGAATCATCATCAATATATATATTCATCAAGCAAGCTCTCTTGGCATGTATATATCCTTGATTTAGAATAAAATAAAAAAAGAAATATAAGTTGAATCATGATGGTCTTATCCATACCTGATAAAAATCTTTCCAATCTCTTTCATTATAGTAGCCATTACTTTTTTCATAATCTAAAATAAATCCATTTTCTTTTAATTTGTTCTGTACAAAAACATTATGTTCAATATCAACATAATCATTTTCCATAATTACCAACTTTATATTATCAAGAATTTGGGGAGTATCATATAAAATGTAATAAAAGGCTCCTTCGCAATCTATCACTAATGTGTCAAATGCTATTTTATATTTATTTTTTAATTCATCATATGTTATAGTATTAACTCTAAACCATCCAGGAATATCCTCGTCAGAAGGTTTTGTATTCCAATCCTGTTGTATAAGTCTTCTTTCTGATAACGCTGCATTTTCTATATGAAAATTGAAGCCATTTATATCACGATTATGTACAAGTAATGAGACATAATATGGAACACTTTCAAGTGTCACAAAATCATGGTTATTCTGTTGATGTAAAATATATGCTATTATCATACTATTTCTCCCAATATTGCCACCAATTTCTAATACTTTTTCATGACCTTTAAGATATTTGACTGCCATCACTTGCTCTGAAAATTCATCTTGTAAAGAACCAAAATCAAATTTTAATTTTTTATGTATATTTTTGACTTGGGCTTCATAATCGTAATTATCATCGTTCATTATACATTATACAATAATCATAATTCTTATATATATATATAAGTATAACATCTTATTTGTTAATCATAAAATGAAACACTATTGGATCAATATTGATCGAAATACACAACGACAGCAGTTTATGTCTGGGCAATATTCCAAACTTAATCTTGAAAATTATCGTGTATCAGCATATACTCCTGAAGATTTTGATGATATCTTGGTGCAAAAGAGGCCACTTACATGTAAATACCCCGGATGTGTAACATGCGAATATGAATTCGCCTGTATCTGTAGTCATCTGAAAGCCATGCAAGAAGGTCTGATATCAGGTGATGACTATTTTGTCATTATGGAAGATGATATCTATATGCCTTTTGTTATTGATTATGATGCCATGATTGCAGACATTCCTAAGGACACTGAAATACTTCAGATGCTTATCTTATATGGTAATACTGTTAAACAGCTATATAATTATCATCATCATACAGGTCAGAAATATATACCATGGCAGAACTTGTTGCCTTCCACAGGTATGTACATGATCTCAAAGGAAGGTGCAAGAAAGTTGCTTGACATGTTTTATGATAAGGATAAAAACAAATATGATTTTACTTCATCACCGCATCAAATAGTAGCTGATGTTTTACTCTATATGTCTGTTAAAACATATGCCACCACACATCCTTATGCGTATCCAAGCATTGATATGGGTTCTGAGATACATTCAGATCATCTAATTGCACAAGCATCAGCTGTGAAAGATATTAAACAGGTTGTCAAGCAGCATCATACGCATAGGCCATTCCCATTTATTATTTCAGCACAATCTGTGATCTAGAAATAATAGGCAGCAATCAATCTCTTCCGCATATTCCTCAGTTCATCACAACAATATAGTACATTATTTTCGGTATCTTGTAACCACTTTTTGAATAATTTGTTATATAATTCAATAGATTCATTGATTAGAGGATATTGGTCTATTTTATTGGTTGCCAACATCTGTGCTTCCTCAGCAAGTCCAATTATGTGTAGGAAATGTTTGGTAATACAGTCCCTGCATCGTTTATTTTTATTTGCAAGATGTTCTTCCAAGAGAATGGATTGCTTAACTATTTGTTGCATATTGTACTTAGGATCACTAACAGGGTCTATTGACTTGCATGAATGCACATCACATTTATCGTTTGTATTGTTTGTATTAGTTACCTTTATTCTCAATAGGTTTTCATCCTTGTCTGTCAGCCTGTATAAAATATAGATGTAACTTACTATGAACAAAACTATCAAAAATATAGGAATGATATTATTCATATTTTCAATAATTTTAATATTCTATATAAATAGGCATAAATAATATTTTGATGAGTGATCCTAATGGAATGAATATTGCTTTTGGTGAAAATGCTGGTGGTTGTGGTTCTTGTTCACAAAATGGCGGAGCCAAGCGTAAACTTACAGCCTATAATCAATTTATGAAGAAAGAACTTAAAGCGTTGAAGAAGGCACATCCTGCAAAGGCACAGGGTGATATCATGAAGATGGCCGCAAAGAAGTGGAAAGCATCCAAGCCAGCTTCAAGTCACAAGAAGTCTTCTACACCCAAGAAGTCTGCTGCACCCAAGAAGTCTAAGCGCAAGAGTGTTTCAAGGAAGTAGACGTTCTTCTAGGCGCGCTATTCTTTCTAATGCTATACCCAAATTAGATGTCAATAAATTGATATTATTTTTAAGCATCATAATTTCAGTTGTCTGTAAATTAGATGTTTGCACACTGTTTTGATTTAAACTATTTACACGGGATGATAACATGTTAATATCAGTATTTAATGACAGTGCAACAGTATTGATCTTACCATCATAATTTTTGGCATTCAGTATGTCATATACAACATTAGATGTGGATGGTATGCTTCTTATCGAACCACTTTGATCAGGGTTATAGAGGTTGGACATATATATATCGGAATACTCATCGCTCACATCAATTATTTCGATATTACGAACTTTCAACGTACCATTTATCAATAAGGAATCATTATAAATATTATTTACTATGTATTGATTCTTAGATCCCTGAACAACCTGATCCAAATTCATATAATATTGTGACTGCTGTAATGTTGCTACGTCATTATTGAGGCGTATGATATCATCTGCAATGTCTGTATTAATGGCTTCAAAAGTATCAAACTTATTTGATAATGTGTTCACAGAAGCTTGTGTGATGTTTACATATTCTGTCAATGTATCAATCTCCTGTATACTTGTGTTACCAAGCTCAATCTGAATTAGGCTTAGAGCTATATTTGACACATTCTGTTCTGATAATAGCTTGAAACTGTTTGTTGATCCAGTTTGTCCACTGCCTCTATACAGGTTTGAATTATAGATTTCATTGATATAATCAACTTCTAGATCGAGGATGCGTATATCTCTTACTGTTAGTGTGCCATTCACTAAAAGAGAATTATTGTATATATCATTGACAATGTACTTATTATTAGAACCTTGCATGATCTGATCGAGATCTAGGTCATATAATGTCTCTTTGACGATATCAATATTATCATATAACGTGGTTATCTGATTATTTATACTAGTCACGTCACTTTTAATAGCACTTATGACAGGATCATATTCTTGTTTTATGACTGTAATAATGTTTGATGCACCAAATATTCCACTATTATTGTCAGATATGATAGGCTGCTGTGCATTTGATGCATATATTTCATCTATATCCATAATCCTGATGTCTCTGACAGTCAGTGTACCATTTATAAATAAGGCACCTGAAAACATGTTATTGACTATATATTGATTGTTATTTCCCTGAGGAAGAGAGTCTAGAGTGATACTACCTACGTCTGATCGTAATTTATCAATTTCTTGCAACACATTTGAATAGACTGGATTGAGTACATTTTGAACACGTGCATCTGTATAATATAGATTATTGCCTTCCCTGAGATCGGTTGTATTTTTATCACGAAGATTGACATTGTATAGCTGATTACCACTACCTTTAAAGTTGGTAGATTTCACTGTTCCGTCAATATCAATATTATACTCAGGATTAGCCACATTTCCCATATAACCATTATCACGCATGATAAAGATAGGTGCAAAATTTCTGGTAATATTGAATATATTACCAGAGCCCAATTGTTTGATATCGAAAATAGTATTGTTATTTACAGTATTCATGATATCAAGTGCCTTGACAGAGGAATTATTAACAATAGAGAGCCCTCCTGACACACTTAGATCACTGTCATACAGATTATTGACAATGTACTTATTTACATTGCCTTGAGGAATTTCATCTAAAGATTTGTAAGATATGGTGTCCATTTCACGAAGTCTACTGATAATGTTGTTTGATGTCTGTATAATTTGATTGATTATAAGACTATTTGAACTATCAATTATCATGGCAACATTCTCACTATTAAACAATACATTGGAAGCATCAATTATACGTGTGTCAATGTACTGTTTTATGAATATATTGGATGCATTTACTATTTCAGATACTCTTATAGATGTAAAATATAGATTGCTGCCTTCTGCTAGCATGGATGTTGATCTATCTTGTAAATTCACATGATGCAATAAGCTGCCATTGCCTTTAAACATGCTAGCTTGGATTGTTCCATTTACATCAAGTTTTGCATGAGGATCAGGTATGCCTATTCCAATGTTACCCGAACTCTTTATAACCATCATGTTAGATTCATTAAAATTGGCGGAGAAGATGTCATTGATACCTGTGCCTGTTTGTAATATGGTAAGTGATGGCCCATCAATTGCTTCAGATATTATTTCTAAATTTTCTGTTTTGTACTTTTCAGTAGTTATTATTGTTGTGTTTCCAATGATATTGAGATTACTAGCCAAAAGTGTGCCACTCACAGTGAGATCATGACTGTATATGCCATCTTTTATGAATTTATTGTGTATGCCTTCTGGAATTTCATCAGTAGATATTTGTAATATGTAGTTATCAATGTTGTTTATCTTATCAGATGTATTCTGTATATAATTTGAAAAGTCAGTTTCCATGTTTGTGTATTTGCTATCAAGGTTGGTGAGTCTTGTGTTGGTATCGCTGACATAGTTGGACATATTGCTATCAAGATTGGTCAGTCTTGTATTAGTATCACTGACATAGTTTGACATGTTGCTATCAAGATTGGTAAGTCTTGTGTTGGTATCGCTGACATAGTTGGACATATTGCTATCAAGATTGGTCAGCCTTGTGTTGGTATCACTGACATAGTTGGACATGTTGCTATCAAGATTGGTAAGCCTTGTGTTGGTATCGCTGACATAGTTGGACATGTTGCTATCAAGATTGGTAAGCTTTGTGTTGGTATCGCTGACATAGTTGGACATGTTGCTATCAAGATTGGTCAGTCTTGTGTTGGTATCGCTGACATAGTTGGACATGTTGCTATCAAGATTGGTAAGCTTTGTGTTGGTATCGCTGACATAGTTGGACATGTTGCTATCAAGATTGGTAAGCTTTGTGTTGGTATCGCTGACATAGTTGGACATGTTGCTATCAAGATTGG